>Ga0118677_10000018_pt1 | contig 281700 bp, 233 predicted proteins | sample AliMusrvi5mmetaG_FD_86154 | JGI IMG/M metagenome (GOLD analysis project Ga0118677, IMG submission 86154) | reverse complement strand
ATGAGCTTGCTGCGTTCGTCTTCGGTAAGGCTGATGATGGCTACGGGGCGTCCTCGGCTCATGCCGCACATTATCACACCAATGCAAGTCTATTTAACGAATTAATCGTTCACCACACTAGGCCGTGTTTTAAAACTGGGCGGGGTGGCGTTGCTCGCCTTGCCGGTAGGTTCCACTAGCGGCTTCGGCTCGTGCCTTGCCATTCACGCCCAGATTGCCTTGCGACACCCTGCCCAGTTTTAAAACACGGCCTAAGATTCCCCCGTCTCACAACGATTACCTTCCCATGATGATTGAACCCTCCGCCTCGGAAGCCGCCACGCGCCGGGCTTTCCTGAAGTCGCTCAGCGCCTCCACGCTGGCGGCCTTGATGGCCAATGAGCCGCGCGCCCTGGCAAGCCCCAAGGCGGATCAACCACGGCCCACGGCGGACTGTTGCATCGTGCTCTGGATGGCGGGTGGCATGGCTGCGCCGGACACCTGGGACCCCAAGCGCTACCTGCCTTTCGAAGTCGGTCTGCCGGTGGATAAGATCCTGAGCACCTTCCCCGCCATCGATACGGTGGTGGACAACATCAAGCTGACGCAGGGTCTGGAGCATGTGGCTAAAGTCATGGATCGTGCCACGCTCATCCGCAGCGCCGTGCAGCCCGATCTCGGCACCATCCTACACAGCCGCCACCAGTACCACTGGCACACCGGCTACGTGCCACCGCAAACGGTGGCCGCGCCGCACATCGGCGCCTGGATGGCCAAAGTGCTCGGGCCTCGCAACCCGGTCATCCCGCCCTTCATCAACATCGGCCAGCGCCTGGAAGGCGTGGGAGAGCAGGAAGAACTGAAGGCCTTTACCACCGGCGGCTTCTTCGGCAGTGAGTTCGGACCGTTCAACCTCCCCTACCCCGACGACGCGGCGCATTCGGTGCGGCCGCCGGAAGGCATGGATACCGGCCGCTTCAGCAACCGTTACAAGGCCTACCGCAAGCTCATCGACGCCAGCCCACAGCGCGAGTTCATGAGCGACTTCCAGCAGGAGTCCATGCTGCGCAGCATGGACAACGCGCAACGCCTGCTCAGCAGCAAGGAGAAGGAGGCCTTCGACATTGCCAGCGAGAAAAAGGAAGTGCTGGAGGCCTATGGGGACACCCGCTTTGGCAGAGGCTGCCTGCTGGCGCGAAGGCTGGTGGAAGCCGGTGCCCGCTACCTGGAAGTGACCACGGAGTATGTGCCTTTCCTGCACTGGGACACCCACGAAAACGGCCACACCACGGCGGAACGCATGAAGAGTGAGATCGACCGCCCGATCGCCCGTCTGGTCCTGGAACTGGAGGAGCGCGGACTGCTTGACCGCACCCTCATCATCATCGCCAGTGAGTTCAGCCGCGACATGATGATCGAAGGCGTGCCCGGCAGCGATGCCCGCGATCAAAGCCGCGCCAAGACCGACAAGCTGGCGGAGATGAAGCATTACGGCCTGCACCGCCATTTCACCGGCGGCACCAGTGTGGTGATGTTCGGTGGCGGCACCAAAAAAGGTTTTATTCATGGTGCCACCGCCGATGAGCGCCCTCTCATCGCCATCAAGGACCCCGTGAGCATCACCGATCTGCACGCCACCGTCTTCACCGCCATGGGCGTGAGCCCCAAGACCGCGTTCGACATCGAGAAGCGTCCGTTCTATGCGACGGTGGACGGCAAGGGCAAGCCGGTTGCGAACCTGTTTGCCTAGCCCACCGTTTCCACCCAGGCTGAGGCCGGATAGCTGCCCAGCACTTTGACCGCAGTGCCCTGGCCACGCAGTTCCTCCAGCGCGGCTATGAGGCTGGCGTCGTCGTGGTGACCGCTGACTTCGAGGAAGAAACACGCCCCGCCGCCGGTGGCCGGAACGATATCACGGTTTTGGATGTGCCTGACGTTGACTCCCTGGTTCACAAAGGATTGCAGCACGTGCAGCAGGGTGCCCACATGATCGGGAGCCTCGAGCATCAGCATGGTACTGTCATCGCCGGTAGCGGGGCTGGCCCGGCGGCCCAAAACGATGTAACGGGAGTGCGGGCTGCCTTCGCCCGCGGCAATCACGATCTGGGCGCAAATTTGCAGGGGCGAATCGGCGAATTGATCCAGCGTATGGTGCACCACTCCCTCCAACGGTTGTTCGATGGGCAGAACGCCATAATCGGCCTCCTGGGAATCCACGCAGGCGAAGACGCTTTGGGTGTTCACCCTGGCGGTGTAGGCCACGCCGTGGCCGAATTTGCTTACCGCCACCTGGTGGGCCCATGAGCCCGGGGGCCCGAGGTAGGCGATCTTGAGCTGGCGCTCCAGGGCCAGCGCGGCGGACATGATTTCGCGATAGATGGCGCGGATGGATTTTTCCGGCAGCTTGCCGTTCTGCTCAACGTTCAGGGCCACGAGCTTGCGCAGCAGCTTTTCCTCACGCTCCGGGGCATAGATTTCCAGACCGGCGGCATGCTTGATCTGGCCGACGATGTTGACGAGGTCGGCACGTTCGTTCAGGAGCCGCAGCAGCCCCTTGTCGATGGCATCGATTTTGATGCGTACTTGTTCGAGAGTCATGGCCGGAGAGGAAGGGCTGCGCTAGGCGGAAGGTTTCTCATCGGCGGGTTGCGCACCCGACGTGAGGCTGAGCTGCTCCGGCTCAGCGGGGACGGCGGTCTCGGGCTCCGGAGCGGTGGGAAGTTTGATGCGGCGCAGCTCCTGGGAATTGGGCAGATCATCGATGGTCTTGATGCTGAAATGCTCCAGAAAGCCTTCGGTGGTGCCGTAAAGGAGCGGCTTGCCGGGAAGCTCGGCGCGGCCTTCGATCTTGATCAGCCCCCGGTCAAGAAGCTGCTGGACCATGGCATCCACCGAAACCCCGCGCACAGCTTCCATGCCGCTCCGGGTGATGGGCTGGCGATAGGCAATGATTGCAAGCGTTTCCAGGGCCGGCTGGCTCAGACGATGGATTTTCTTGCCGGGATAGAGCGCCCGGCACCACTCGGCAAACTCAGCCTTGGCACACAGCCTCCAGCCGGTGGAGCGATCTGCGAGGGTGAAGGAGTGCTCCTGCTTGTCGTACAGGTTAATGAGGTCCGCAATGGCCTGGCTTACCTGCTCCTCCGTCACTTTGACAAGCGCGGCAGCATCTTTGGCCGCCTCCGTCGAATCATCCTCCGAAGCTTCCAAGATGTCCTTGGCCGTCTCCTTCACGGCACGGCAGATGTGTTCGACGCTCAGGGGTTCCTGATACGAGAACAGCATGGCCTCGACGATCTTGATAAGCTCCATGGGGAAGGAACGGGAACTTCAAGCGAGCCAGGGGCATGAGTCAAGCGGGATGGGGGCGCACACGCGCCTAACGCCCTCCCACATGTGCCAACTCCAGATAACGCTCAATCCATTGTGGGCCATAGAAAACGTAGAGCGCCGCACCAGCCGCCAGGTAGGGGCCAAAGGGAATGTTCGCCGTCCATGACGAGCGGCCGACCAGCCGCGGCACCGCACCACAAAAGGCGCCGATGAAGGAGCCGGCCATGATGGTGAACAGAACGCCCTTCCAACCCAGGAATGAGCCTATCAGGGCCATAAAGAACATGTCCCCCATGCCCATGGCTTCACGCGGCAGCACGAAACTGGACAGGCTGCCTTCGAGGCGCTTGACCGTTTCCCACTGGATCGCTTCGCCGGTTTTGTCGGCGCTGTTTTGCCTGATGGTCAAAATCTCCATGGTCGCATCGACCACCACGCCGCTCCAGCTTCGGTCATTCACCGTCACGCTGCTGCACGAGACCAGGAGATGGTCGCGGTCGCGGGAGAATATCTGGTCCCAGGGGTAGATCACGGCGTCGTCTTCTTTGGTGCCGGTGTTGAACTTGAACACCGGCGGTTCGTCGGGTGCGGGCTCGTAAATGGACCAACTGGCGGGCCGGTCGATCCACTTTGACCCCAGAGCCATGCCGAGCAGGTCATCCACCATTTTGCCCAGGAACCCAGTGCCCAGCGCGCTGCGTAGCTTCTGGACGAAGGCCGGTCGCTGACGGAAGTTGAGGCGGCCAAACGCCAGCTTGCCCACTTCCAACACAGTCCAGATCAGCCCCAGTCCCAGGGAGGCCGAGAGAAAGGAGATGGTGAGCCCCATGGTGTGGGTTTCCTGGTCCACCAAAGCCGGCACCCAGAAGGCGCACAGCAGGCCCGCCAGCGTGCCAAAGCCGGTGATCTCATGCGGCAGGATGAAGTGCTCCAGGTCAATGAAGGTTCCCGCTACCAGAAGCGACAGCAGAATCCAGTAACACAGGACCTGCGGTCCCCATATAAGAAGATCAATCCAGAGGCCACCAAAGACGAGGAAGACCGCGTAAAACAGCACCGCCACCAGCAGTTCCACGAGAAAGTAGCGCACGGAGATCGTTGCCTTGCAGGTTGAACACCTTCCGCGCAGCAGCAGCCAGCTCAGCAGCGGAATGTTCTGGTACCAGGGAATGGTCTTCTTGCACGAAGGGCAGAACGAGCGCCTGGGCTTGTCCACCGACATGCCACGGGGCAGGCGGTAGATGACCACATTGAGAAAGGAGCCGATGCCTGCACCCATGAGGATGACAATGACATGCAGCACCGAGTTGCAGAGAGCGTAAATGTCCATGAGGGCGAAAGTAGCGGGAGGCAGATACTTGCCTTGCCAGCGGCGCGAATGAAAGGACAAATCCACCATGTTTCAAATCAGGGTCATCATCGGCGCAACGATGATCGTGCTCGCGGGTTGCGCCAGTCAACGCCGCAGAGCAATCGTCATAAGCCCCCCGGTCGCCGTTGCCGCCCGCCATGGCTTGGTGGATGTGCGCACCTTGCTTCCTGATGCCTCCATCGATCTGCGTTATGGCACGAGGCAAAACATCTGCCACCAGCCGCTGTATCCGCCCGACATGCCCTGCCTGCTGCGCCGCTCCACGGCACTGAAGTTGAAGAAGGCCCAGAATATCCTGCGCCCGCTTGGCTATGCCATCCGCATCTGGGACGCCTGGCGGCCACCCGAGGTGCAGGAAGAGCTCATGTGCAAGGACGGCGGCACCGGCATGTTTCTGGATCCCCGGAATGGCTGGTCCCGGCACTGCTCCGGGGAGGCCGTGGATCTCACTCTCATTGATCTCGAAGGCCACGAGCAACGCATGCCAAGTTCGCACGATGAGAACAGCGACCGCGCTTATTTTCAGTACTCCGGCGGCGACCTGGTGGTGAAACACAACCTCCAGGTCCTGCAGCAGACCATGAAATCGCTCGGCTTCACGACCGTCGACGCGGAATGGTGGCACTTTGACGACTCCGACTACCCGACCCGCCCGAAGTCCCAGGTGTGGGCACGGGAGATCGGGCTGGCACTGCCGGTGATGCGATGACGGGTTCAGCCACGCCTACGACACGATCTCCTTCGCTACGGTGCCGGAGACATCGGTGAGGCGGAAGTCGCGGCCGGCGTACTTGTAAGTCAGGCGTTCGTGATCGAGTCCCAGCAAGTGCAGGACCGTGGCGTGCCAGTCGTGGATGTGCATCTTGTTCTGCACGGCCTCGTAGCCGTAGTCATCGGTCATGCCGTAGTTCATGCCACCCTTCACGCCGCCACCGGCCATCCACATGGTGAAGCCCTTGCTGTTGTGGTCGCGCCCGTCGGTAAACTGCGCATGCGGGGTGCGGCCGAACTCGCCGCCCCAGATGATGAGGGTGTCCTTGAGCAGGCCGCGCTGCTTGAGGTCGGCAAGCAGGGCATGGACGGGCTTGTCAATGCCATTGCAGTTTCTCCCCAGATCGGCCTTGAGGTTGCGATGCTGGTCCCAGTTGCCAGAGCTGATTTCAACGAATCGCACCCCTGCTTCGACGAATTTACGGGCCAGAAGGCACTGCTTGCCAAAGGTGTCCGTGCCGGTCTCACCGATGCCATAGAGCTGCTTCGTTGCGGTGCTTTCCTTGCTCATGTCCATCACCTTCGGCACCTCGCCCTGCATGCGAAACGCGAGTTCATAGCTCTCGATCACGCCCTCCACCTCGACACTGGTGCCGCCCTCCTGCTTGAGCTGCGCCTTGTTCAGCGCCTGGATCAGATCAAGCTGAGTGCGTTGTTCGGCGGGCGGGAGCCGCGGGTTTTTCACGTTGCTGATGCTTGGCTCGCCGCCACCACCGCCATAACGCCGGCCAAAAGCGCCCGGGAAAGAGGCACCGCCCACTTTGGTGGCCTGATAAACCGCCGGAAGGAAGGCGCTGCCAAACGCACGCGACGACTGCACGGGCGGATTGATCGTGATGTAGCCTGGCAGGTTGTCATTCAGGGTGCCCAGGCCGTACAGCGCCCAGGAGCCCAACGAAGGCCGAACGAACTGGGTGGTGCCCGTGTGCAGTTGTGTAAAGGCCTGCGGATGGGCGGGCACATCGGTGCACATCGAATTGATGACACAAAGCTCATCGGCGTGTTTGGCAAGGTTGGGCAGCAGTTCACTTATCCACATGCCGCTGCTGCCGTGCTGTGAGAACTTCCAGGGTGAGCCCAGCAGGCTGGCCTGGCCATAGCGGCCGGCACTGGGTGGAGCGCTCTTGCCAGAGTCCTGCGCCAGCTTCGGTTTGTAATCGAGCATGTCGACATGCGAGGGGCCACCCTGCATGCAGAGGAAAATCACGTGCTTCGCCCGCGCGGCGAAGTGGGGGTTGCGAGGTGCGAGCGGGCCTGCCATCGCGGACTGCGGATTGCGGATTGCGGATTGTTCGGCAGCCCAAGTATTGAGCGCAGAGAACGCAAGGTAACCAAAACCAGAGGAGGATTGCTTGAGGAAGTCGCGTCGGGTGTTCATGGCGGGGGAACCGGTTTATCAATTGAGATAGCGAAATTCAGCACTGGCGAACAGGCTCTGGCAGAAGGCGCTCAACGCATTGAACTGCGCCCTTGGCTTCGCTTCGACAACGTTTTTTCCCTGGAGCTCCTGTTCGACAAAATGGGTGAAGAAGGATTGCATCGCCAAGCCTTCGTCCGCCGTCGGAGCCCGGCCATAGGCGAGCTGGAAGGCTTGGATGATGCGATCTCCCGGCTTTTTTACCTCCATTTTTGAGAGCCTCAGGGCGAAGGCATCGGCGGCGGCGACGGCCTGCGAATTGTTCATGAGGTAGAGGCTTTGCGCGGGCACGCTGGTCGAGTCGCGCTGGCCGGCGACCAGGCTGGCATCGGGAAAGTCAAACAGCGCCAGCGCCTCCGGCACTTGATCGCGCACAATGGGCAGGAAGACGCTGCGGTAGTTGCTGGGCTGCTGCAAGGTGCCGCGATAGAGGGCGATCATGCCTTCGCGACCGTCACCGGCGCGTGCCACGGGGGAGCCGTCCACGGGGTACAAGTCGAGCGTGCCAGCGACCGCAAGCATCGCATCGCGAATTTCCTCGGCGTCCAGCCGGCGCTTGTTCATGCGCCAGTGAGTGAGGTTGTCTGGATCGACAGCGTAGTTCGCAGGCGAGAAGGTGGAACTCAGGCCATACGCTCGGGAGAGCATGATCTCCGTGATCATCTTCTTCACTGACCAGCCATTGTCCATGAAGCGGACCGCGAGGTGATCCAGCAACGCTTGGTTGACAGGAGCCATGCCCTTGGTGCCAAAGTTGTCGGGGGTGCTGACGATACCTTCACCAAACAAATGCAGCCAGATGCGGTTGACCATCACGCGGGCGGTGAGCGGGTTGTCCTTGCTGGCGATGAACCAGGCAAGATCCATGCGGCCGCTGCCCTGGGCGATGTTGAGAGGCTCGCCTTCGGCACAGAGCACCTCCACCAGACCGCGTGGCACGGTGGTATCGGTGGGCTGCTGGATTTCCCCGCGCATCAAAATAGGGCTGTCCACAGGGTAGTCCTTGTCCATGGTACCCATCGCCAGAATTCGCGGTGAGCCATCGTCGCGAAAGAGGCTGGCATCACCTACCGACTGGCTGGCTTGGTCGCGGGCAAAGAGCGTGCGGACGATGTCGAATTGCTTGCTCCCGGCCTTTCCTTGCGCGAAAGCGGCGCGAATGGTGCGGGTGGCTTCCTCCGCCTGGATCCTGCCGGTCTCGGCAAGGCGTTTCAATTCGGCGGCTTCCGAAGTGCTGATTTTAGCCAGGCTCGGCGGCTGTCCGGCGTCATCGTCCAATTCAATGAGATCGCTGGGCCGGACGTTCTGCTGCTGGCTGTGCGTGCCGTAGAGCGTGTCTGTGCTCAGGAAGATGCCGGCGAGCGCATAGTAGTCGCGTTGGCCGATGGGGTCGAACTTGTGGTCATGGCAGCGTGCGCAAGCGACGGTGAGCCCGAGCATGGACTGGGAGATTGTGTCGATCTGCTCATCCGCCACATCCATGGCAAACTGGCGCGGGTCGCGCTGGTTATGACTCTTGGCACCGATGGCAAGGAAGCCCGTGGCGACGATCTGTTCGCCCTGCTGACGCTTGGTCTGAAACTTGAGCAAATCGCCGGCGATCTGTTCCTTGATGAACTGATCATAGGGCTTGTCCTTGTTGAAGCTCTCCACCACATAATCCCGATACCGCCAGGCGTGGGGGTAGAGCACATTGACCTCCTTGCCACTGGATTCCGCGTAGCGGGCGACATCCAGCCAGTGGCGGCCCCAGCGCTCGCCAAAGCGCGGCGAATCCAGGTACTGGTCGATCACGCGCTTCAAGGCCTCCGGCGACGTGTCGGCCACAAAGGCCTTCACTTCATCCGGAGTGGGAGGCAGTCCGGAGAGGTCGAAAGCGATACGGCGGATGAGGGCGGGGCGTTCCGCATCGGCCATGGGGTGCAGGCCCTTGCCCTCCATGCTCGCCAGCAGGAATTTATCGATGTCAGTGCGTGCCCACTGCGTGTCCTGCGTGGCGGGCGGCGTCGTTTTCACCGGCTTCTGGAAGGCCCAATGCTTGCGGCCTTCGGCGATGTTGATCTGCTTTTTCGGCAGCTGAGCGACCGTGCCTTCGCGCGGATCTGGCGCACCCATTTCAATCCACGTTTTGAAGCTGGCCATGACGCTCTCCGGCAGCTTGTGTTTCGGGGGCATTTGGAGGTCCTCATTCGTCCAGATGAGGGCCTGATACACCGAACTCTGGTCCGGCCGGCCCGGCGAGACCCCCGGATTGCCTGACTCGCCGCCCATGACCATGCCCTGCCTGGTATCGAGCGTGAACTTGCCCTTGATCTTCTCAGACTTGGCGGAGTGGCACTTGTAGCACTGCTCCACCAGCACGGGCCGGATGTTCTTCTCGAAGTAATTCAACTGATCAGGGCTGATGCCAGCAGCCATGGCGAGGCTGGGCATGGCGAGGAGGATCGAGAGCGGCTTCATGGTGGCGTTGAGTTCCTGCCATGAAACTCCGCCGGGCCAGGATGGTTGCGCGCGATGTGCGCGGAGCTTGGAGCGCGGCCAGACATCGCCTTGCCCAATGGGCATCACAGTTGACACCGGCCTGATCACGCGCCAGCAGCAAGCCTTGACGATGCCCGCCAAACAACCGCACCCGCTTGCTGATCTGCTGCTGACTGTCGTGCTGCCCTCCGCAGCGCTGGAGTGGCTGAGCGAACCGGCGCGCCTGGGACCGTTCTGGGCGCTGGTCATTTCGAGCCTGCTGCCTCTGGGCTTCGGCGTGTACTGCTGGGTCACCAAGGCCGGGCTGAATTTCTTTTCGATCCTGGGACTGGCCGCCGTGGTGGTGACGGGCGGGCTGGGATTGCTCAAGCTCAACGCCTTCTGGTTCGGCATCAAAGAGATCAGCGTGCCGGTACTCATCGGTCTCGCGTTTCCACTGAGCCACCGATGGGGCAGGCCGATGATCTGCTCCCTCCTCTTCGCACCACATTTGCTCAATGAAGGGGCGCTGCGGGGGGCGCTGGACACGCCGTCAAAGCAATTTGGTTTCGACGGCCTGCTGCTCAGGGCATCCTGGGGCATGGGTGCCTCGATGCTGCTATCGGCCGCGCTCAACTTCGCCCTCGCGATGTACCTGCTGGGTGGCAAGGAGCCGGGCAGCGAAGCCTATGTGAAAGGCATTGGCACCCTTAACTGGGGTGGCACGCTGATCATCGGCGCGCCCCTGCTGGCGGCGATGATGCTGGTGATGATGAGTTTCATGCGCGGCCTGCGCCGTCTCACCGGGCTGCACAAGGATGATCTCATGAACCCGGGCCGAACGGTGCGGCGCATGGTCGAGTAGTTTACCCAGAACGCCGCGATTGATCGGAGCTGGCTTCAACAAATCCCGGCCTGATGCGGTTTGGCGACGGTGGGCTCGGTATTATTCAATACAGTCCCACCGTCGCCAAACCACCTGAGACTCGGCCATTGCCGAAGCTATCTCCCGCTGAATCCCGGCGTTCGGGTTTACCCGCCCGTACCAGTGCCACCCGTGGGGGTCGTGGGCGTGGTACCGCCAGTACCCGTGCCGCCCGTGGGGGTCGTCAGGGGTTGAAAACCTTTCAGGGTGAGGTCTGCCACGACCGCGGTCACGGCATCGGTCACACTTTGGCCGGCCTTGTTGGCGGTATCCGTTTTGCTCGTGTCGAGATTGAGTTTCATCTCGTCGATAACCGCGTACCCGAGCGTGCCGTCGGTGGGCCGGGCAGGGTTGACGGTGGTTGTCGTCGTGGCCGTGGTCGTCGTGCCCGTGGTTGAGGCAGGGGTGGTGGTGGTGATAGTCGCAGGGATCAGGGATTCATCCAGACTTGCCATGGCTATGCCGTGCAGGGAGGCTGCCGCCTGCACACGCAACGAGAAGGTGGGTGTGTCGATGGTTATCGAATGATGAACCTGGCCAAACGCCTGCATACCCACCAGGGGCGAAGTGGTGCCGATGGTGCCACCCGTCATCTGAACCACGGAGTAGCGGGTATCGTGATTCTTCGCCTGGAAAAAATAGGCGGTATTGGGGAACTGGCTGAAATTCAGCCCGCCAGCGCTGTTCTTGCCGGTAAGCACCACCGAGCCCGTGCCACCGACGCCTGGCACTACCAGGAAACCGCCGGTGTAGAATTCGTCGAGGTCGAATCCAGAGAGATTCTCAAAATTCAGTTTGTAGATGAGCACGCCCGTCGGACTCGCAGTCGTGGTGGGAGTGGTTGTAGGGGTAGTGGTGGGGGTCGTCTGCGCGTGCAGCAAGGTGCCCGCAGAGAGGGCGATCGCGACGACAAACAAGCAGCGAGAAAGGCGAATCATAAACTATAGGGGAAGCTACGAGACTGACAATGCAGTGTCCAGCAGCGTTTAATCATGCAAAAAAAAGCTTCTGGTCGGCCGTTAGCGCGCTGGCTTGGGGCTCACCCGAATACTTTCCGCAGCCGGGGAATGAGCGGACTCGGGTTTCGGCTTGATGGCAGACCATACGATGATTCCCAGCAGATAAAACAGGGCCGCCCCGAGACCAGCCCCCACCGCAATGGTGTGACGCTGCCAGACGTGATTCCGGCCCACCACCCACCACATGCGCCCGCACATGAGCACCCACAGCAGGCAGAAGCCGATGATGAAGTGTTGCGCAGTCACGGAGGAAACTCAGGGCCGGTCATTCTTACAAACGCCGGCCCGCAGGCTGTCAGGGACGAAACCCTGGGTGGTGAAACGGCTCAACTATAGCTTGCTTCCACGCGTTTGGCCACATCCTTGAAGCCGTAGTCGTGGTTGTAGATTTCCTTGAGAGCTTCGAGGTAGTCTTCCTTGCGCCCGATCTTCTCGTGAACCATCGCCAAGGAGTAGAGGATGTCCTTTTTGGTGTTGTCCATCACGTTGATCTCCTTGGCCGCGTCGGCAAGGGCGCCCACGGCCAGATCGTTCATGCCCTTGCTGGAGTAGCACATGCCCAGCATATAGAGCGCCTTCGTGCGCAGGTTGGGATTCTGGCGCGCCTGCTGCAATTCTGGGATGGCCTCGCCGAACATGCCGGCGTTGTAGTAGGCCTGGCCCAGGTCGAAGCGCGCCGGCTTGTCGGTGGGGTTGCGTTCCACCCGCTGGCGGGCTTCAATGACGGCCTTCTGGCCGCGCTGCTGCTTGATTACCACAAGCTGGGCACGGCGCTCTTCCACGTCGGGAGCGTCCGGGCTGGACTCAATTTCAGTTTCGAGGGCCGCGATCTTCATGTCCTGCACCTTGTCGTTGAGCAGGTCGATCTTGCGCTGCATCGACACGTCCGCGGGATTCAGCGACAGCGCATATCGGTACATTTCCAGCGCCTGATCGAAGTTTTCCATCTTCTCAAGGATGCCCGCCATGTTTTTCACCGTCACCATGTCCGCTGGATTCGCTTCATAGTCGGCGTACAGAAGAGCATAGACCTCATCCATCTCCTCGCGGGTCATGCCCTCCTTGTTGAGCTTTTCCGCACGGGTCGCCGCGCCGGCATCCTTTTTGGCGTCATTGAAGCCCATTTCCCAATTGCCACGCATGATCGACTGGCGGGCGGCGGCATCCTTTTCGCCCTTGATGGCACCCATGTCGCGTGGGTCTTGCTTGACGATCGTGCGATAGACTTCGGCTGCCTTCTCCGGCATGTCCTGGGTCATGTAGTGCTCAGCAAGCTGATGCGCTACCTTGAGGTTGGCGGGATGCCCGGCGCGGATGGTTTCCAGGCCGATGGCCGCGAGTTCGGGGAGATTGGCGCGCATGGCCAGCTCATAGAACTCCTGGTTGGCCTTGACGTTGAACGGGTCTTTCTGAAAGACATTGTCTTCCAGGTCATTGATGGCTTCCAAGGGATCCTTTTTCTGACTCTTGAAGGAGATGCCCATGCCGCCACCGAAAAGGCTCTTTTTCTGCTGCTTGACAAATTCTCCCTCCGCCCGGCGCAAAAGCAGGCGTGCATTAAGGAAAGTGGGGCAGGCCTTCACCACCGGCAGCGACAGGCTGATGACATACTCCCAGTTCAGTTGTTCGCATGCCAGGAGGGCTCTTTTCCACAGGTTGAGCAGCTTCGGATCGAGGTCGGCTTCGTTCACGGTGATACGGATGGGGTGGTGATGTTTACGGAGGATGGTGGCGGGGGGCCCGCATCAGGGCGGGCCACTGCGTGGGCGGCTCATTTCTTCCCGTCGCCCGTCAACCGGGTGACCATTTGGCGCAATTCTTCACGCGACCCGGTGGTGAACCCTTGCCAGGAAAAACCGTGCTGAAACAGCACCATCCAGCAGAAAGTAGCCACCAGGAAGGCTGTAATCCATAAGACTTTGGTGAACGCGCGCATGCCTGGAAGAGCGCGCATTTTAGGCGCAAAAGGCGGAGCGAGTCCAGCACGGAGTTGAATTTCGGCACCCGGGTTTTCTGTTTCGCTGTCCGGGTCCCCCCCTTTTCAGTCACCCCTGCACCGATTTTACTGCCGCTTCACCGGATACTTCGGCTTCAAAGGCACCGGGCGCGGGTCCTTGGCAATCAGATCCTGCAGATGCTTCACCGCAGCATCGACCTGTGCATCTGCGCCCAGGAAGGTCGCGTGTGGGAGGTTGTCCACCACGATATCGGGGTCCACGCCATGGCCTTCCACCAGCCACCGGCCTTCGGGTCCGTAATTGCCTACTTCGGCGGCGGTGGCCATGCCGCTGTCGATCAGCCACTTTTCCGCGCTAAGCCAGACGTTGCCACCCCAGGTTCGAGTGCCGATGACCTTGCCGATGCCGAGCCGGTGGAAACCCTCGCTGAATCCCTCGCCGTCGCTGGCGGTGCGCTGATTGCACAGGACCACAACATGGCCGCGGAAGGCGTACTGCATGTTCCAGTGCGGCTGGCCTACGCGCGGCTGCATGTAGGACCAAGCTTTGCGCAGAAGCTTTTCGATGATCCACGAATCAATGTTGCCTCCGTGGTTGTTGCGCACGTCGATGATCAGGCCCTGGCGGTTGAACACAGGATAGAAGTCGCGCGCCCACTCCGCGATGTTCTCCGCGCCCATGGCGCGCAAGTGAACATAGCCGATCTGGCCCTTGCCCAGCTCCTCGACCTTCAGGCGGCGGGAGTACTCCCATTCATCGTAGCGGGCATCCTCATCCTGCGGGCCGGTGAGAGGCTTGACAATGGCCTGGCGGGTTGTGTTGCCGCTCTTCACTTCTATGAGCACCTGCTTGCCCGCCTGGTTGCGCAGCAGCTGATGCGGATGCACGGCGCTGAGCGTCGACCGGCCGTTGATTCGCAGCAGGACGTCGCCCTCATGCACCTCCACGCCGGGTCGGGACAATGGCGGCAGCTTCGCCGGGAAATCGGGATCGGTGCGGTAGATGTGCTCAATCTTCCAGCCAGCGGCGGCCTCGTCACGCACCAGGCGGGCACCCAGCGTTGCCGCCTCAATCTTGTCGGGCACCGGGCGTAGGTCACCAAAACGCACGAACAAATGCAGGGTGCTGAGCTCGCCCACCATCTCCGAAATGACATCGCTCAACTCGGCGCGGTCGGTGACACGGTCAACCAAGGGCTGGTATTTGGCGCGCATCGCCTGCCAGTCGATGCCATGCATGTCGGGGTCATAGAAGTAGTCGCGCATCATGCGCCAGCTCTCGATGAAGATCTGCCGCCACTCTTCGCGCGGCGACACGGTGAAGGTCCAGCCGTCCAGTTTTACGGGCTCATCCATCTTGGCCGGAGCCGCGCTGTCAGAAGCGATGACATGGAAGCTCTCACCCTTGCGCAGCAGGATCTTGCGGCCATCGGCCGAGAGTTCGAAGCTGGTGACATCATCCGCCAGCGTGCCGGGCCGGCCCTTGGCTGTGATTTCAAGGTGCTTGAAGGCATTCCTGGCTTCGTAGCCGGCGGGCTTGCTGGTCCAGTAGAGGTACTTGGTGCCCGCCTTCAAGTGCTTGTAGTTTCCGGCTGGCACGGGCACCTCCTCAAGGCGTGTCATGAGGCCATCGAGATCAATGGTCTGGGCTCGCGGTTGAGGCTTGGCCGGTGCTGGCGCGGCAGGTTTGGCCGCTGCCGGTGAGGCGGGCTTGGCGGGAGCAGGCGTGGCAGGCGGCGGTTCGTCGATCGAGTCGACACGGGCCGCTCCATCCACCTTCTTGCCTGGCACCGGATTGGCAGGCGGCGGCTTGACGGGCGGCGGCTCGGCTGGCTTGGTTGCGGGCTCGGGTTTCTTCTCCGTCTTCTGCATCCTGGCCAGCACTGCCTGGGTGATCTGCTCGACAAACTCGTCCTTCAATGGGGCCACGGTTTTGACGACGGGAGGCGGCGGAGTCAGTTCATCCTTGGGCTTGAAAGGCGAGGTCAGACCTTTCTTCAGAGCAAGCTGATAAATTTTGGTGGTCTCAGTGAAAAAGGGCTCCGGCTGGCGTGGTCCCCAGGGATTTCCAACCATGGTGCGCATGTCGCGCTCGCTCAGAAAGTAGAGCCATTTACCGTCCGCCGACCATGTCGGGCTGTGGCTGTTGAAGCGGTCGCTGGTGGCCACGACATGGGTGCCGTCACTTACCCGGAAGAGCTTGATCTGCTCGTAAGTATTCGCCCCCTCCTCCACATACGCGATCCATTGGCTGTCGGGCGACCACGAAAAATCTTCGACATAGTCCACCGCGCTCTCAGCGATGAGCTTGGTCTGCTTGGTCTCCAGGTTCATGACCCAAAACTTCTGGTTCTTGTCGCTCCAGGCCAGCCACTTGCCATCAGGTGAGGACTCCTGTGCAAAGCGGAACACCTTGCCATCGTTGGTGAGACGCTGGGCCTCCCCCACCCCGTTGGGCGGCAGTTTCCAGAATTCGCTCTCGCCGCTCTCGTCGGACTGCGCGATCAGGAACTTGCCGTCAGGCAGGAACGCCGCGTTGCGATAGCGCACGTTCTGCTTGCGCGGCACTTCGACCAGTCGGCCGCTCTCCACCGGGGCTACGAAGACCTGCCCGCGCGCCGTCAGCGCAAGCCGGTCGCCGGTGGGCGAAAGGTGGGCGCTGGTGAGGTACTCCATCGGCTTCTTGACCCAATGCTCGCGCTCCTGGTCGAAATCAGAAGCCAGCGTGATGTTGACGACGTCATCCTTGCCGCTGGCGATGTCGAGCACGTGCAGGTCCGCCCCCTTTTGATAGGCGATGCGACCGGCATCCAGCGAGGGCCCCTTCACATCCATGTCCTGGTGGTGTGTGTGCTGTTTCAGGTCGCCACCGTCTGGCTTCATTGACCACAGGTTCATGACCCCGTCGCGGTCGCTGGTGAAGTAAAGCCTGCCCTGCCACCACATGGGCTCGCGGTTGGTGCCGGTGTCGGTGCCATTCAGCGGCGTGGCCTCCGCATCACCTTCCTTGTACCGCCACAGATTTTCGATCCAGCCGCCGTGATAGCGTTTGGTGGCACTGGACTGTTTCGGCAGGCGCACAAAGTACAGCGTGCCGGTCTGCGGATCGATCGCACCATCACTGGCCTGCGCGAGCGGCAGCACATGACTCACATGGGTTTGGGTATCCAGGGTCACTAGCTGGGTGTTTGGCAGGGTGGAGAACTTGTCCGTCGTGTAGAGCACCTTGCCGTCCGGCGTCCAGCCCACGACACGTGCGCCGCCACACTCAAAGGTCTGCCGCACGGGCTGCCCGCCTTCCAAAGGCATGGTATAGACCTCCGACCAGCCCTCATACTGGCCGATGAACGCCAGCGTGCTGCCGTCCGGTGAAATCGCCGGGTAAGACTCCGCCCCAGGGTGCGTCGTCAGCCGTTGCGCCACCCCGCCCTTGACCGGCACCCGCCACAGATCGCCCTCGCTGCTAAATACGATCGTACCGCCATGCAGGGCCGGATGCCGGTAATAGCCCTGCGGTGCCGCCGCCGAGGCCACACCTGAAATCGTGAGTACGAACGCGAGAAAAAGGAGGGCGTGCTTCATCGCCGAAACCCTGGAAGGGGCTGCCACGATTGGCAAGGAGAAGACGCAAGACGGGAAGACACCAGACAGAAGACCTGACCGGAAGGCAGGGGCAGTGCTTTCCGGTCCCATCTTGCACTGGGTACCTACCACTTCTTATCTTTCAAGTCTCACTTCTTCGGCGCTGGCTTCCACTGCCATTTTTCGTCAAAGAACCCCGCGTCGGCGATGCCGCCGGGGGCTTGAGTGGTCTTGGGCTGGGTGATGTCCACCACCGCCCAGTCTGGCAGTTTGGAAACTTGGCGGGCGTTGTTGAGGTAGTCGTACTCGCGATAAGTAAAGCTGCTGTTAATCACGATGTAATGCTCGGGATTGAGCGGATTCGGATAGACCATGACGGGCATGGCGGAAGCGCCAGGATGGGCTTTGCCGTTGAGAGTCACGCTTTCCTTGGTCCACTGAATCGGCAGTTTGGCGAGCACCTTGGCCAGCACGCTGTTGCTGCCCGGATCGCCCCAGAGCACCAGGTTGCTGCCGGCGATATCGGCCTCAGTGAGGGCTTTGTCGTCCTTGACCGGGGCCTCGCCGCGGAACTGCCGGCGCCACTCAAACACGGCACGATCAAGTTCAGCTTTGGCCCAGGTGCCGGTGGCTTCGTTCCAGGCCTGGCCGGTGGGCTTGACAAAGAGGAAGCTGCTCATGAAGGCATCGTCGATGGGGCCTTGCAGTGCGTGCTTCTTGACCAGCAGGCCCTTGGACTCATTGGCCTCCACCTCGATCCATTTGCCGCCCTGCTTGCTCAGATGCACCAGCCAGGAGCGATCCGTCTTCGGCCGGCTGACCTCGATTTGCTTGCCGTCGATGGTGAGCTTCACCTTGTCCGTCAGCGACAGCTTGCAGTAGCCGGAGGGCATGTCGAGCGTGAGCCCGGTGGCGTTCTGCGTCTTGACTTCCACACTGCTGGGGCCGGTGATCTTCGCATGAACGCGGCAGCGCTCCCACTGGGCTTCCAGGCCATCGACCACGACCCAGCACATGCGGTTGTAGCGCAGCGTCCAGGTGGCAAAGTGGACCACGTCAGGACAGCGGTTGCGTCCAGCCTCGGCGATGTCGGCCAACCGGCGTTCGACTTCGACCAGCGCGTCCGGCATGATGCGATGGGCCTTGTCCACGGTGATGCCCTTGGATTTCTGCTCGCCGATGATGTGAGTCAGGTCAATCTGCTCGGCCCGCAGCGCTTTCTCCATCATATCGGCGGCCTGCTTCTGCCGGTCGAGTTCGCCGCTGTAGGCCACTGTGGGGCAATGCCAGAGATTCAGGGCGCTGTCCGTGGCATTGTACCAATGCCACAGTTTTTGCTGATACCACGGGGTGCTCTGCAAATCTTCCTTTTGATACAGGCCCAGGAACTCCGGTGTCTCACTGAATCCGGCACCAGGGTTGCTGCCGCACCACATGTCCGCATAATGCGTGGCGAACTGCCAGGCCGCCGCGCCACCCATGCTGAAGCCGCGCATCATGATGCGATCGACGTCGATGGGGTAGAATTTCTTTGCGTGCTCCAGGGCTTCAAAGGCGTCAATTTCACCGGCGAATTTATTGGCGCAGGAGAAGCGGCCAAACGGATGCAGCACCAGCGTGTTGGCGGGGCTGATGGAGCCGACGCTGGTGCGGCGCTGCTGGATGAAGCCCATCTCCGTGGTGTTCTCAAAGCGGCCGTGGCACCAGATGTCCAGGCGCTTGGGCCCGTCGAAACCGGTCTCCGGAATCACCATGCCGTAGGGCTGCACCGAGCCGTCGATCCTCGAACGGTAGCCGCGCACCACCAGGCCCGTTTGCTTGGTCCACGGCGCGTTGCCGGCTTTCAATTCTTCCGCGCGCAGCCGGCCTTCCTCAAGCTGGCTCAGCGCCGTTTTGATGTCCTTGACGTTGAACATCTCATTGTAGCGCAATGCCCAATCCGTGGCTTTAAAATAGACTTCCACATCCGGCAGCAAATCAGCCAGCTTAGGATTCTTTGCCTGCGCCTTGACCGCCTCATCGATGGTGGTGCGCAGCTTTTGCAACGCGGTCGTAAGCGCCGCCTTGTCCGCTGCCGGCACCTCCACCCCCAGCGGCGGCACCGGCCGCACGGAGTCAGCAAGGTTGTCCTTGGGACCATCGGCCAGAGCCGTGGTGGCGATGCAGAGCAGCGTGGTAAGACGAAGGGCGGTGTTCATGGAAAAGGGAGTGGAGACCAACGCAGCGGGGAGCGCAACCTTGCTTGTGACGATTAGACGTCACAAATTGGACTGCCGACCCGGCACCCATGTGGCAGCCATAGCAGCCTTTGCAAACCGTCTGTCTAGAGAGTAGAGTCCCCGCCATGAACTTCGAACGCATCACGCTTGATCCCGCTGTCATGTCCGGGAAACCTTGCATTCGCGGTCTGCGCGTCACCGTGGCAAATATCCTTCGCCAGCTTGCCAATCACCGCACCGCCGAGCAGATCTTGGCAGCGTATCCCTACCTGGAACCGGAGGACATCGACGCCTGCCTCTGCTATGCCGCTCTGCGGGTGGATGACGAAGAACTGGCGCTTTCGGCAGCATGAAGCTGCTTGTGGACATGAATCTGAGCCCGGATTGGGTGCCAATGTTTTCCGCCCGAGGATAGCAGGCCCTGCACTGGAGCCAAGTCGGCGCCAGCAATGCCCCGGACACCGAATTGATGCGCTGGGCACGGGAGCACGGTCATATCGTTGTCACTCAGGATCTGGATTTCTCACAACTCCTTTTTGCCACCCGCGACAGTGGCCCAAGCGTGGTGCTGCTGCGGATGGACAATGAATTCGATCCCGTCTCCCACGAGCATGTCTGCGATGCACTTGCGCTTGCTCAATCCGCACTGGCAGCCGGAGCCCTGCTCACGATCTCCGGCAACCGAGTTCGCCTGCGTCGCCTGCCCATCGTCCCGGAAGCGTAGATCGTTACCGGTGGTCTACGGATGAAAGACTAGAGCGTGTTTTCACTTCCTCCCCATCCAATACCGCACAAAGTCCAGCAATCCGGCAAAGCGGTACTTCGGATCGATGTAGTGCTGGATCACGTAGAACGTGAAATAGTAGGCGCGGCAAAATCCCCAGATGCAGAGAGCCAGCAAAGCGCCGGTGCGCAGGTGGGGTGATTCGACCCATACCAAGGCCCCGGCGATGAGGCCGATTAGCAGCAGCAAGGCGGCCTTAAGCCACATGAGCTTGGGGTTTTCGAGATCGGCCATGCCGAGTACCGCTGAGCGGCGGTCAGAACTTGTTCGCCTGGATCACGTCCGGCTTGCCGGCCAGGTAGTTCACCAAGTTCAAGGTGGAGCGCAGGGCTTGCCGTGGCACGCTCTCGTAAGTGCGTGAGCCGATATGGGGGGTGATAAGCGCCTTGGGATGCTTCAAAAGCGGGTGGTCGGCGGGCGGCGGTTCCTCGTCCAGCACGTCCGTGGCGTAGCCGCCAAGGGCGCCGCTGTCGAGGGCGGTGATCACATCGGGCAGATGCACCAATTCCGAGCGCGCGGTATTGATCAGCAGGGCACCGGGCTTCATCGTGGCGATGCGTTCGGCCTTGATCAGCCCGCGGGTTTCATCGCTCAAATTGGTGTGCAGGCTGACGACATCGACGGCGGCGAGCAGCGATTCGAACTCGGTATGGCGGATGATGCCGTGCTGGGCGGCGAAGGCTTCGGGCCAATAGATGTCCAGCGCATGGACCTCCATGTCGAAGGCGCGGGCGCGTTTGGCCACTTCCTGGCCGATGCGGCCCAGGCCGATCAATCCGAGCTTCTTTTGCCACAGCTCATGGCCCGTCACGCGTTTCCACTGGCCAGCGCGCACGGAATTGGCGGAATCCACCAAGTTGCGCACGTGGGCGAGCATGAGGCAGAAGACGTGCTCGGCCACGGTGGTGTGGTTTACGCCGGGGGTGAACAGCACAGGGAGCTTCCGCGCGGTGCATTCGGCCACATCGATTTTGTCCAGACCGATGCCATACTTGCTGATGACACGCAGGCGCGGCAGGGCCTTGTCCAGCACGGCTTTGGTGATTTCGTCGTCGCCGCAGAGGAAGGCGTCAAAATCGCCGGCGAGTTCCAGCATACGGCTCTCGGGCAGGGGGCCGCGCTCGCAGTGAACATCAAATCCCTGGGCGGCCAGCAGGGCATGGTGCTCGCCCGGAGTGTCTTGATACGAGGTGGTGGTGAGGAGAATGCGCAGGGACATGATGGATCAGAGAGAATGGCAGATGGTGGATGACAGCCAGCGGGCATGTGCTCCAGTGCCGGTACGATGAGTGGCGAGATTGACGAAGACGGCAAGGAGAATGGCATTGAGCGCAATCTGGGGGTGCAGCCCCTGGACACGCTGATGGTGGTGCATGAGGTGGACAATCACGCCCTGGTGGCCGCCAGCACGGAGCCGATGACCCATAAGGCGGTGCAGCGCGCCCGCAAGGGCCGCAAGCTCACCAAGCATATGCAGCGCCGCATGGTGGCCGCCCTTAATGAGGTGCTCAAGCAGCGCGGCAGCGAGGAGTCCTATACCTTGCACAAGGTGTTTAACTACGAGGCATGACATTTGCACATCCGCCCGGCACGCCTATCCTTTGCGACGCATGATCCTGCCCTGCAACGCCCGCCGCTGTCTCGCCTCACTCACCGTGATGGCGCTGCTTGGAACGTTGGCGGCGGGTGCTGACAAATCCCAGCTTTCGCTGGAAGGCAGCCAGGAGGTGAAGGTGGTGAGGGCGGCCATGGCAGAGGGATTTTTCGACATTGCCGAGGTGAAAACCAGACGTCTGCTGGAACAGCCTGGGTGGTCGAAGCAAGATCGTTCCGCGCTTGCGGGCATCCTTGTGCAAGCGCTGGTGCGCAACGGCAAGGGAGACGCGGCGCTTGCCGCCCTGAAGGGCGGCCCGATTGACGATCAGCCCTTTTGGGAAGGGCAGGCGCTGCTTATCAAGGGGGACTATGAGCATGCCGCTGACAAGCTGGGAACTTACCCTGCGGACGGACCGCTGGCGGCACTGACCGTGGTCGCCCGCGCCCACGCCTTCCTCGGCCAGGGCCGTGAATCCGCAGCACGCAGCCTGATAAAGCCCCTGCGCACGGATCCGGACCCGGAAATCGCCAGGCACACGACGCTCCTGTTCGACGAGCTTGAGCTGGGATCCGACTACTCGAATGTCGTTCTCGGGCGTCTGTCCCACGAGACGGACGGCAAGGATGTGGAGATGCTTTTTCTACGCGCCCGTGCATTGCTGGAACTCCATGACAACGCGAAGTGCGGGTTGATTCTGCGCGAATTGCTCACCACCCGGAAGCTTTCGGAACGGCAGCACGACGCGGCGACGATCATGCTGGCCGAAACCCTGTGGCATGAGCGCTCCCCGGAGGCGCGCGAATGGCTTCTATCGTTCATCAACGGCTTTTCGGCCGGTTTCGCGGCGGGCACCGCCGACCGTAAAGACACTCAGTACTGGGGCGAGGCGTTCGGCCTGCTGGAACGCATCGCCGCCGGTGCCAAACCGGACGACACGCTGCTGGCACCGGCGCTTGCCTGGGCGGCGGACGCCACCCGGCCGGAACGCCAGGGCTATGCGCTGTTCTTCATCGCACAGCAGTTGCACCGGGCCGGGAAGGACTCTTATGCCATCGGCTTCCTTGAAACCATCATCCAGCTCAAGCCCAGGCATCCCAAGGCGAGCGACGCCATCCGTCTGGCCATGCAAATTCATGGTGCCCAGCGCAGCGATCCGCGCGTGATCGAGCTGGCCGAATTGTGGCGGCACGACTTCGGGGGTGGCGGGGAATCGGTGGTGGATTTCCTCGTGGGCATGATCCGCTTCACACGGGGCGAGTATCACGAGGCGCTGAACCTGTTTGCCAACGCTGCGGACCTGGAAACTGACCTCACACGCCGTCGTCGCTCCCTCTACAATGCCTTGATCTGTGCGATCAAGGCGGGCGAAAAGGCCGTGCTTTCGTCCCTCATGGGACAACTGGCGCAGGCCAGCACCGCGACGGGGCCGGGGAAGAAAGACATTCCCAACAGTGGTGACACCCCTGCGGACGTGGAACTCGATCGCGCTCTGCAACTGGCCGCCCGGACAGACCCCGCCGCCGGAGAGCAGCTCGCTGCTTTCATCCGGCAGCATCCCGAGCACCCGCGCTGGCCGGAAGCCCAGGTAGCCCTGGCGGAATTCAGCCTGCTGGACGTGCCGCCCCGCATCAAACCGGCAGTGGAAGCACTCGCAGCCGCTGTCCAGGCCAAGCATGACACCGCACTGCAAGAGCGCATTGACTATGTGACGCTCTGGCTAAACGACGCCATGCAGGATCTCTCCGCCGTCGCCCGAACCGGGCTGGCCTTCATCGAGGCGTGGCCTCACTCCAGCCGGATTGACGAAGTGCGCATGAAAGTGGGCGAAGCGTTCTATCGGCTGGAGAATTTTGTATACGCCCGCACACAATTCGAGCTGCTGGTGAAGAGCAACCGCGAATCGCCCTATGCTGACACGGCGCTGTTCTTTGCCGGCAAGGCCGCCATGGCGGTGCCCACCCCCGAAGGGCGCAATGCCGCGATTACGATCTGGGATGAACTGGCGCAGCGCGGCGGCCCGCTCGCGATTGCCGCGCGCCAGCAGCAAGCTGTCACCAAGCGTCTGCAAGGCAACGACGAGGAAGCGCTCAAGCTTATGGACGACCTCCTGCAAGACCCGCAGGTGCAAGGCGACCGGCGCCATGGAATTGAATGCGACAAGGCCGAGCTGCTCAAGAGCATGGGCAAGGACACCCCCCTGCGCTATGACCAGGCGGTGAGCCTGTTGCGCCGCATGCTTCAGGACAAGTCGCTGCCCTACCTGTGGTCCAGCCGTGTCGGGGTGCTGCTGGCTGCGGCGCTCGAAGAGCAGGGGCACAAAGCCGAGGCGCTGGAAGCCTGCTACGACGTGGTCAACACCGGCAGTGGTTTCCTGTCCCAGCCTGCCAGCCCAAGTGAGTACCTGTGGTTCTACCGGGCCGGCTTCCACGCGGTGGACCTCCTGAAGGACAGCCAGCAATGGGAGGCGGCGGCCAAGATGGCGGAGAAGCTCGCCCAAAGCAGCGGCGACCGCGCCAAGGCAGCCGCCGAGGCGGCGACGCGCATCCGGCTCGAACACTTCCTTTGGGACGAGAAGAAGTAGAAACGGCGGTTTACCAGTTTGTCGGTTTGTCAGTTTATCGGTTCTGAAGACCTGAAAACCGCGAGGAGGTCCGGATGACCCGCAACCAACAAACCGACAAACCGGGAACCTCGAACCGATTGCACAATGCCGGGAAGTCCGTACAATCCGCCTCCCCAAGCCACCCCTCATGAGCCACGTCAAACTCTACATCCCCGGTCCCGTCGAAGTCTCACCCGCCACTTTTGCGGCCATGTCCCAGCCGATGATCGGCCACCGGGGCAAGGGCTTCTCTGATCTTTACGCGGACATCCAACCGAAGCTGCAAGCTCTCTTCGGCACCACCCAGATGGTGTTTCTCAGCACCTCCTCCGCTTTCGGCGTGATGGAAGGCTCCATCCGCAACCTGGTGGCCAAGAAGGTCCTCAACTGCTGCAACGGCGCCTTCTCCGACAAGTGGTACGACGTGTCCCTGCGCTGCGGCAAGCAGGCGGAGGCGCTCAAGGTCGAATGGGGGCAGCCCATCACCGCCGACCTGATTGACGCCCGCCTCGCCACGGGCGAGTTTGATGCCCTCACCCTCATCCACAACGAGACCTCCACCGGCGTGCTCAGCCCGTTGGACGCGATCGGCGCACTCAAGAAGAAGTACCCGGACGTGATGTTCATCGTCGATTCCGTCTCCGGCTTCACCACCGTACCCGTGAATTTTGATGAACTGGGCATCGACGTGCTGCTCACCGGCAGCCAGAAGGCCTTCGCCCTGCCCCCCGGCCTCGCGCTCTTCACCGCCTCCCCCGCCGCCTTCGCCCGCGCCGAGACGATCAAGGACCGCGGCTACTACTTCGATTTCATCGAGTTCCGCACCAACGGCGAAAAGAGCATGACGCCCAGCACCCCCTGCATCTCGCTGATCTATGGTTTGCGGCACCAGGTGAACGCCATCTTCGCCGAAGGAATTGAAAACCGGCTCGCCCGCCATGCCCGCCTGAACGGCATGGTTCACGACTGGGTGATTCGCAATGGCTTCGAGTTCTTCGCCCCCGAAGGCTACCGCTCCAAGTCCCTCACGTGCGTGCTGAATAACAAGGGCATCGACGTCGCCGCCCTAATTGGCCTGTTGAAAAAGAACCACAGCCTCATCATCGACGGCGGCTACGGCAAGCTCAAAGGCAAGACGTTCCGCATCTCCAACATGGGTGACGAAACCGACGCAAGCATGGGTGCCGTGATTGCGGCGCTGGATGACTCGCTGGGCAAGCTGTAAGGTGCCTCAAGCACAGCATTGATTTATGAAAGGGGAGGCAGTGATGCCTCCTCTTTTTTGTCAGGCTGTGTTTGTGATTGATCGCCGTGTCGCGGCCTCAAAATGGCAGCGGCACGAAGGCCGTGAGACAAAAGTCGCGGCACAAGACTTCAAGATGCAAGACACAAGACTTGAAGACACCTGACAAAAGGGGGAAGGACGCGGCAAAGGATCTGATCTTCCGCTCTTGTATCTTGTGTCTTCCAGTCTTGTGTCTGTTTCCATGCCCTCCAATCCACCCACGCTCGACGTTCAGGACATTCACTTCCGCCGCGGACGCGGCATTCTCCACGGCATCACATGGACCGTGGAGCCAGGGCAACACTGGTGCGTTCTGGGCCCGAACGGCTGTGGCAAGACGTCGCTGATCAATATCATCACCGGATACGATTGCGCGACCAGCGGCAGCATCAGCGTGGATGGCTCGACGTTTGGCCAGGACGACTGGCGCGAGGTCCGCAAGCGCGTGGGTCTGGTCACCAACGCGCTCACCACCTACCTTGAGAACACCGAAACAGTGCCCGATGTGATCGCCAGCGGTCGCGAAGCCAAGATCAATCTGTGGGAGGCGCCGCCCGAGCAGCTGCACAAGGAGGCGAGGCAACTGCTCAGGCGTTTCGGCTGCAGCTATTTGAAGAACTCCATCTGGGGCACGCTATCGCAGGGCGAAAAGCAGAAAGTGCTCATCTGCCGCGCCTTCATGGCGAAGTTCCGGGTGCTCATCCTCGACGAGCCCTGCGCGGGGCTCGATCCGGTGGCGCGCGAACATTTCCTGGTGTGGCTTCAGGAGCAGTGCAGCCGCCGGCATTCTCCTTCACTGGTGATGGTCACGCATCATGTCGAAGAAATTCTCCCGAGCATGACCCATGTGCTGGTGCTCAAGCAAGGGCGCGTGCTCAATGCCGGGCCCAAGAACGATGTCCTTTCGAGCGAGGTGCTCTCCGAGGCTTATGGCGCGCCCGTCACGCTCAGCGAGCGTGGAGACCGCTTCCACCTAACCGTGGGCCAAGGCCCTGCCGCTTCAGGCCATCAACTGTCAGCCATCCCCCTCCACTCTTTCCCATGAATCGAAACGGCATTCTCGCAGGCGGCAATTTCATCATCGACAACGTCAAGACGATCGACGCCTACCCGCAGCAGGACATGCTGTGCAACATCTTGCGCGAGACCTCCTCAAACGGCGGAGGGCCCTACAACGTACTCAAGGACCTCGCCGCCATGAAGGCTCCCTTCCCCCTGGAAGCCGCCGGCCTGGTGGGACGCGATGCCAATGGCGACTGGATCATGCGCGACTGCCTGGCTGCGGGCATTGACACCCGCCAGCTCCAGCAGACCGCCGAAGCACCCACGTCCTATACGGATGCCATGACTGTGGCCAGCACAGGCCGGCGCACCTTCTTTCATCAGCGCGGCGCGAATGCCCTGCTTGGGGAGCCGCATTTCGAATTTGGCCAGACCCGAGCCAAACTCTTCCACCTCGGCTACCTGATGCTGCTCGATGAAATGGACCGCCTGCTGCCGGAGGGTGGCAGCGTGGCCTCGCGCGTCCTGGAAAGAGCCAAACGGGCAGGCCTCATCACCACCGTGGACATCGTCAGCACGGAGAATCCGCAGTTTCGCGAGATTGCCGAGGCGGCACTGCCTTTCACGGATTACCTCATCATCAACGAAATCGAAGCAGGCAAGGTGGCGGGCCTTGATTTGCGCCCCGCTGATCGCGTCGATGTCAGCGCCTGCGCCGAGGCGGCACGGAGATTGCTGGCGAAAGGGGTGGGCAGGCAGGTGGTCATCCACTTCGTCGATGGCGCCGTGGTGGCGGACAGCGCCGGAAGCATCACCACCCAGGGTTCGCTCACCCTGCCGGAGGGCTTCATCGTGGGTGCGACGGGCGCGGGCGATGCCTTTGCCGCAGGCTATCTGTACGGTATTCACGAGAACCTGAGCATCACCGAGAGCATCGAACTCGCGGTGTGTGCTGCCGCAGCCTGCCTCACCCATCCCACGCCCTCCATGGGGTTGAGGCCCGTCGCCGGGTGCCTGGACCTGGCGTCCAAGTATCCACGCCGTTCCTTGTGAAGAAGCGGCATTGCAAGTGCGTCCATCCAAAAGCGCCAGTCTTCGCCATAGCCCAGTCCGAAATCTGCCGTTTCTCCAGAACCCTTTGACGCACTCGCCCAACGTGGCAAAATGGCGGCCCCACTAACCTCCATACCTGACACCCCACATGGCCGACATCCAAACCAGCGCCTCCGATAAAAAGGAGAAGGACTACTTCCTCGATACCCCCCAAGCCAACCCCGGCTTCTTCCTCAAAGGCGCGCATCAGTATGACTGGGGCCTCAAGAACCGTCTCAGCCGCGTCTTCAACCCCAAGGATGGCCGCACGGTCATGCTTGCCTTTGACCACGGCTATTTCCAGGGCCCCACCACCGGCCTGGAACGCGTGGACCAGACCATCCTGCCGCTCGAACCATACGCGGACTGCCTCATGCTCACCCGCGGCATCCAGCGCAGCGTCATCCCCGCCTCCACCACCAAGGCCATTGCTCTGCGCGCCTCCGGCGGCACCTCAATGATCAGCCCAATGGAAGAGTGGGAAGGCGAAATCGGCGATGGCGACAGCAAGAAGAAGTTCAAGCTGCAGCGCCCCAACTTCGAGCCCCTGTCCAACGAAAGCACCGCCCTGACCATCGAAGAGGCCATCCGCCTCAATGCCAGCGTGCTCGCCGTTCAAGTGTTCATCGGCGGTGCCTATGAGCGCCAGACGCTGAAAAATCTCACCGACCTCGTTGATGCCGCCAGCCGCTATGGCATCGGCGTCATGGGCGTCACCGCCGTGGGCCGCGCGATGGCGCGCACCGCCCAGTACTTCCGCCTGGCCACCCGCATCATGGCGGAACTCGGCGCGAACGTTGTGAAGTGCTACTACACCGATGAGGAATTCGAAACCGTCACTAGCTGCTGCCCTGTGCCCATCGTCATTGCCGGCGGAAAGAAGCTGCCGGAACTCGACGCGCTGAAGATGTGCTACAACGCCATCCAGCAGGGTGCCAGCGGCGTGGACATGGGCCGGAACATCTTCCAGTCCGATGCTCCCATTGCCATGATGCAGGCCGTCCAAGGCGTTGTTCACGGCAGCCTCACCCCCGCACAGGGCTACGAGCTCTACAACGAACTTAAGGGCCAGGGCGTCAAGTAACCAGTCCAGTTGATAGCTGATGGCTGACAGTTGATAGCCTGACAATGATCGCGGGCGTGTCGTGAAAACGGCACGCCCGTTTTGCGTTTGCGGGCAGATTGCCCCAACTCTCAACCCTTCCCAATTCCGCAATCCGCACTTGCCAACCCGTGGCGGTGTCCTGCGCCTCCGGGGTCGAAGACCCCAGCTACAGCGGCGCTTGAGCGCCGGGTGCAGATTCTTCAACCCAACCGGCAAACGGGCAAACCGATACCCCCACTCCCTCATTATTGCCTGCTGGCAAAGTACCGGGCGACGTTTAGTGTTATGATGAAGATGAAGACGTTTCTCAAAGCCTGTGCGCTCAGCCTCGCCCTTCCCATGGCCGCCTCCGCCATGATGCGCCTGGAGGGCGATCATGTGGATGTGAAACCCAAACCCGAGGACGAGGTGGCGAAGGTGACTTTCGCCTTCAAGAACGACGGTGCCGCGCCCGTGCGCATCCTCAACCTGGAGAGCGCCTGCTCCTGCCTGAGCGCCACGCTGGACCGCGCCACCTATGAACCGGGCACCTCGGGCACGGGCAAGGCGGAATTCAAGGTGTCCTCCTTCGTGGGCAAGCAGGAGAAAATCATCACCGTAACCACAGATGACCCGAAGCAGCCGGAATGGGTCGTCACCTTCGTCATGGACGTGCCGGCGATCATCGATATTGAGCCGACGATGGTGCAATGGTGGCTCAATGAGAAGCCGGAGCCCAAGGAGGTGACGGTGAAAATGCTCGGTGTTGATCCCATGGCGATCAAGAAGATCACCTCCACGCGTGAGAACGTGGAGTACTCCTTCAAAGAAGTGAAGCCGGGCCGCGAGTACCGCATCACCCTCAAGCCCAAGACGACCGATGACATCATGATTGGAGCGCTGAAACTGGAGACCGACAGCAAGATCCCCAAGTACCTGCACCAGCTCGCCTTCTTCGGCGTGGTGCGGCAGCCGAAGCTCCGCGCCGGTGACCCCACGGCAGCGGCAGCGCCGGCCGAGGAAGTGAGGAAGCCAGAGCCCGCACCGAAGAAGTGATCCGCAACGCCCTACTTCTTCTCGTGCTGACCGCCGCGGCGGCGGTGGCCACGCACTTCCTGCACCCGCGTGCCCCGATGTGGTACCAGCAGAACGAACCCTTGCGGGATGACGAGGTGACGCTGGCCGACGTGGGCAAGCGCTGGCACGGCGACGTGCTGTGGATCGACGCGCGCCTGCGCGAGCTCCATGACAAAGGCCACATTCCCGGAGCCCTCCTGCTCAACGAACAGGAACTCGATGCGCTGCTCACCCAGCACATCCTGACACTTCAGGACAACAAGAAGCCTGTGGTCATTTACTGCGACGGCAAGGCCTGCCACGCCAGCCGCAAGATGCGCGAGTACCTGATGGAGCATATGGCGCTGAATGACGTATGGGTGCTCACCGGTGGCTGGCCGGCATGGCAGGCGGCGCATCCACACAAATAGCACTATCACTGGCACGCCCTGCGTGCTGTGCTATCGGGACGGTGCATGGACATTTTTCAAGACATCGAATGGCGCGGCCTGCTGAGCGACTACACACGCTTTGCCGAAAGCGATCATGCCGACAAAGCCCCGCAGCTTCCCGACCTGCTCAAGCAGAAGCCGGTCACGCTCTACTGCGGATTTGATCCCACTGCCGACTCGCTGCACGTAGGCAGCCTTGTGCCGTTGATTGCATTGCGCCGTTTCCAGCTGGCCGGCCATCATCCCATCGCCGTGGCGGGCGGGGCCACCGGCTCCATTGGCGATCCCAGCGGCAAGACCGCCGAGCGCCAGCTGCTTACCGCGGACCAGATCCGTGCGAACGTGGAGGCGATCAAGCCGCAGCTCTCGCGCCTGTTGGATTTCGAGGTCGCGGGCAATCCCGCGCGCCTGGTGGACAATGCCGACTGGTTCCGCCCGATCAGCTTCATCGATTTCCTGCGCGATGTGGGCAAGTACTTCACCGTCAACCAGATGGTGGCCAAGGAGAGCGTGCGCGCCCGCATGGAGGACCGCGAGGCGGGCATCAGCTATACCGAGTTCAGCTACATGCTGCTTCAGGCGTACGACTTCTACCACCTGGCCGACAAGTTCGACTGTCAGCTGCAAATCGGCGGCAGCGACCAGTGGGGCAACATTACGGCGGGCAGCGACCTGGTGCGCAAAAAGCTGGGCCGCCAGGCCTATGGCCTGACCCTGCCGCTGATCACCAAGGCGGACGGCACCAAGTTCGGCAAGACCGAAAGCGGCACCATCTGGCTGGATGCCAAACGCACCAGCGTGTACAAGTTCTACCAGTTTTGGATCAATACGGATGACCGGGATGTGGTGCGCTACCTGAAGTATTTCACCTTGCTGCCGCACGAGCAGATCAGCGCCCTGGAGGCTGCGCACACTGCCAACCCAGGCCAGCGCGAGGGACACAAGGCACTGGCTCATGAGATGACCACGCTTCTGCACGGCGATGTCGCCTGCCGCTCAGCGGAACAGGCCAGCGCCATCCTCTTCGGCGGGTCCGTGGAAGACATCACACCGGAGACGTTCCACGTGCTGCGCGACGAGGTGCCCGGTGCTGAAATCTCGCAGGAACAACTCGTCAACGGCCTGCCCATCGTCGAAGCGCTCGTGGCCACCAGCCTGAGCCCCAGCAAAGGGCAGGCGCGCAAGGATATCGAGGCCGGCGGGATCTATGTAAACGGCAACCGTTGCGCGGACATCACCCGCTCTATCACCGCGGCAGACCTGCTGCATGGCGAAGGCGTCCTGCTGCGCAAAGGCAAGCGCGCGTATGCGGTGCTGGTGGCCTCGTGAGGAAGAAAGGAGACAGGAGAACGAAGTAAGAACCACCAACTCATGCTAATACCAAAACCTTGGCGGAGTCAGTTGGAGTCAAGCCTTCAGGCGATCACCGTCTCACGTCTCCCAGCCCTGCATTGCCAAACCAACAGAGTGCGGCCACACTCCCGGGTGATCGCGTAAACGCTTTACTCCAACTGACCCCGCCAAGCACCGGCCGAACGCGAACATCCTGCCCTGCCTCTTTCCCTCTTCTTCCCCAACCCATGCCCTCCTCCGCCCGCATCGGCTTCCTCGGACCCGCCCCGCTGACCAATGGCTACACCGTGGCCACGCGGTTCGCCGCGCACCTCACCGGCCGCGTGGCGGGGGTAAACGAATGTGTGCTGCGGCCGTTCGACACCCATGCCGAGATCATTGATGCCAAGGCGCGCGGTGACATCGACTATGGCATCATCGCGGTGGAGAACACTCTCGACAGCCTTATCACAGAATCCATCCGCGAGATCGAGCGCCTGTTCGAGCAGGACCTGCCCACCCGCCCGCACGTCTGCTGGGAGGAACTGCTGCCCATCCGCCACGTGTTCATGCACCAGACCGGCGACCTGCGCCAGGTGACAAAAATCGCCAGCCACCAGAGCGCCTTGCGCCAGTGCTCGCGCTTCCTCGCCGCCGTACGCAAGGCCTTCCCGAATATCGAGCTTGTGCAGGCCAAAAGCACCGGTGCCGCCGTGCAGGACGCCCTGGCGAATTCCGGTGTGGCCGCGCTCGCCTCCACAGAAGCCGCCGCCGCCACCGAGGGCAGGCTGGTGGAGGTCAATCTGCAAGCAGCCAGGCAGCACAACGGCCTGCAATGGGACGACCCGCACTGGATCACGGATTTTCACAATGGCATGACGCGCTTCTGGGTGCTGGGCGATGCACCCATGCGGCAGATCGAAGGCCGCACCTTCATGACTAAGGTGAAGGACTCAGCCGGCCAGATCGTGGGCACCGTGGATCACTCCTGGCAGAAGACCTGCGTGCTCTTGAACCTGCCAAACAAGCGCGGGACGTTGCACGAGGCGTTGCGCGTGTTCGACAAGCACGGCACTTTCCTTTCCATCATCCACCCCTACCCGCGCCTGATGGTCTCGTTCGAGTACCTTTTCTTCGCCGAGGTGGAGGGCCATTGCGACGACGTCAGCATCAAGGCGGCGGTGGCCGAGCTGAACCAGCGCCACCAGGACCGCATCGAACGCGAGCGTCCGTGCATCGTGCTCGGCTCGTATCCAAATACCATCCTGCTCAACCAGCACCCCGCCCAGCGCGCAGCCTTCCGCCGCGAGTTCTACCCGGCGGACACGATCTGGAAGGATTGACTCCACCCGACGTGAACTGCCGCTCCATGATTCATCGTATGGCACCGCCTTGCAGCGCGAAGCCTTTGGACTGCGGCGGCTTGACGCATGCGGCGGGGCGCAGCACTGTGCTAGCGAATGCGCCCACGCACTGCGTGACGCAGGGTGAATTGCAGCGCCCCCCCGGCGTCAAGCCGCCAGAGACCAAAGCGGCGATAAATCGCACGCACTCCAGAACGCTTCGCGCTCCAATCCAGCGCATCGTCCTCATAAATGCAAAAGGGATCGCGGCAGGCCTTGCTGCGATCGTGCTCGGCATAGTTGGTTCTGCTGCTGCAAAAACCGCGCCGGAGACATCGCCATCTGGAAAGTGGCGAGTGTCAGTATCCAGTGACACAACTGATACCAATGTTGTTTTGAACAGCCTGACAGTCACCCTTGCTAAGTCGAAAACTGAGCAGCCAATGACTGTGGACTTGCCTTCCAATGCACTTCTACAGTTGTCAAAGGCCTCTCCCGAATATCATTTTGTCTGGTCAGCCAAGGAGGAGTGGCTGGGAGTGATTGTGACTCACAAATATGGTGAAGAGGCTTTCACTATCAGGCTTTCAGGCCCTCCCGACAAAACACTCAGGGCCAGCCCATGCCTTTTGACATTTGAAGGCACCCGAATGCCACCCACAAAAGATGTTGCCCTATGTGAGGTTGGTAATCTCGAGTTTGTTGACGAGAAACGGCTCGTGGCATGGGTGATACTTCGCCTCGCGAAGACGGAAGAAGTTGTCGAGAAGTATTTAGTACAGCAGGAACTCGCCACCGGCGAGCGCAAGAAGCTGAAGTGGCCACCAATGCCCACCACCCCCCCATGAGTTTCGTCGATACCTTCAATGCGCTCCCCGTGCGGCGCTCCTCCACCATCACCCAGCTGGCCCGCTTGCTGGAGCCCAAATCCCCTGCCCAGCTGGAGAGCATGGCCCAGGAGGCCGCGAAGCTGACCCGCCAGAACTTCGGCAAGGCGATGCGCCTGTTTGCGCCCTTGTACCTGAGCAACGAATGCGTGAACAACTGCGCCTACTGCGGCTTCTCGCGCGACAATCCCATCTTCCGCGTCACGCTCTCCATTGACCAGGTGATCAAGGAGGCGCAGCACCTCTGCGACAAGGGGTTCCGCCATATCCTGCTGGTCGCCGGAGAGCACCCCAAATTCGTCTCCAACGGCTACTTGGAGGAATGCCTGGCGGCCCTGCGCGAGACGGTGCCCACGCTGGCCATCGAGGTCGGTCCCATGGAGCAGCCTGAGTATGAGCGCATGGTCCGCAGCGGCGCGGAAGGTTTGGTGGTGTACCAGGAAACCTATGACCGCCCGGCGTATGCTGAGTTTCACACGCTGGGACCCAAGCGCGATTTTGACTGGCGGCTGGAATGCCCGGAGCGCGGCTATGCAGCCGGGTTCCGCCGCATCGGTCTGGGGGCGCTGTTTGGCCTGGCCGACTGGCGGGCCGAAGCCCTGGGCTTGGGCGCGCACGTCGATTACATGCAGACCCATTGCTGGAAGGCCAGCTACACCGTCGCCTTCCCGCGGCTGCGTCCTGCGGCGGGCAGCTTCAAACCGCGCTACGTGCTGGATGACCGCACCTTCGTGCAGCTCATCTGCGCGTTCCGCATCTGCTTCCCGCAGGTGGGCATCGTCATGAGCACGCGCGAATCCGCCGCCCTGCGCGATGCCCTTCTGCCGCTGGTCACCACCATGAGCGCAGGCAGCCACACGGAGCCCGGCGGCTACACCGGCCAGGGCCGGGACGATCTGCACCTCACCGTGCGCGGCCGCCGCGTGGAACTTGCCGAACACGCAGCCGGTGACGAGGCCACTGGCCAGTTCGAAATCGCCGATGAACGCTCCGCCGCCGAGATCGCCGCGCTGCTTAGGCAGCGTGGATTCGATCCCGTGTGGAAGGACTGGGATGCCGCGATTCTGGCGGGTTGAGCCTACTTCAGCGCCACACCCGCCGATCTGCCCGCGATCCAAGGATGACGTGCTTCCCTCCGTCATTCAGCTCCACCCAGCTCACGCAAGCGCAAACAAGTCCTGGCCGAAACGTTTCGGCTCCGCCGACGATGGCGAGACGCCCTCGCTCCTTAGATCGCGGGCCGCTCAAAAGTGTTGCGCCCTGCTACTTGAGCTTGTCTTCCTCCGCCTTGCGCGCGGCGGCGGCGTCCTTCTTCGCCTGTCCAAGTTCCTTGAGTTCAGGCTTGGCGTCCTTGGCTCCCACGAACTTAAGCGCGGCGGCATTGATGCAGAAACGGCGGTTGGTGGGGGTCTTGAAGCCCTCCCCTTCGAAGACATGGCCCAGGTGCGCATCGCAGCGCTTGCAGGTCACCTCGATGCGGTGCATGCCGCCGGAATCATCCACGTGCTCGGCCACGCCCTTCGCCGTGCTGGAGTCATAGAAGGAAGGCCAGCCGCAGCCGGAATGGAATTTTTCGTGCGAGGTGAACAGCTCCGCGCCACAACCCACGCAGTAATAAGTGCCATTGCCCTCGGCATTGAACTTCTCATAGGCCTCGCCAAACGGACGTTCAGTTCCGGCGGTGCGAGTCACGCGATACTGTTCAGGGGTCAACAGCTTGCGCCATTCTTCGTCAGTCTTGACGACTTTGTCGGTCTTGGTGTCCACGGCAGGTAGTTTCTTGGCAGTTGGGGCTTTGTCTTCGGCGTGAGCGATCAGGGTCACGGCGGCAAGCAGAGAGAGGGAGCGAAGAAGTTTCATGACAGAGATACGGTTCAATACAAGGGTAAGAGACGCGCGCAGAAGGCTTATTCCTTCACGTTGGCGATTCATTACTTCCCGCGCAGGTCATAGCAGATGAAGCGCGGTGGTGCCTTATCGGTGAGTTCCGGATCGTTCTGGCTTACGTACAGCAGACCATGGCTGAGGGAGGGCAGGTTCCAGGTATGCTGGGCGTAAAAGAGCTGGTGGCGCTGCATCACTTTGCACCCTTGCGGGCTCAGATCGAGCCAGAGAAGCGTGCCGATTTCGCCCAGGCAAAGGAAGGCGCCGTCCACGCGCATCAAGGCCGCGCGCAGAATGCTCAGACCCACCGGACCGCTGCGCCCCAGCTTGCGGCCGGCGTCGGCATCCTCCCACTGGATGACCTGGCTCCACTTCTCACTGCCATCCTCCGCGCTTACGCACACGAGCCGGGCCTGATCCTCGCGCTCGCCATCAATGGCGTAAAGGTGGCCCTCCCAGCAGACCGGGTTCATCCAGTGGATGCCCAGCTTGGTGGATTTCCACACCGGCTTCGCCTTGAAGTTCTCATCGTATTCGACCATCACGCCACCCAGGGCGTGATTCTTTGGGTAGGCGGTGGAAATAAAGACGCGGTTCTTGCCGGGCACCACCACCGGCGAGGTTGCAGAGGCGGAGATGTGGGCATCGGCGCGCCAGGGGAACTTGTCGTGCAGGGTGCCGTCGGCAGGGTCAATGCACATGAGGCCTCCCGTCGCGGGATCGCTCTCGCCCCCGGCAAACACCAGCACCTTGGTCTTGCCATGGATCTGAGCGGGCACGGGCGAGGCATAGCTGGCGCCCCAGTCGTCATTCACTCGCCAGAGAAGCTTGCCATCCTTGAGACCAAAGGCCCCCACGCTGAGCCCCTTGCCGGCAAGTCCCTTGGCGCGCTCGCTGTGGGGAGCCTCGTCCGGCACCTTTTCATCCTTGCCGCCGACGTTGACGATGACCTTGCCATCCAGAATCAAGGGACAGGAGCCGTGACCAAAAAAGTCCTGGGGTACATTGTATTCCGCCGCCAGGTCATGCTTCCAAAGCAACTTGCCAGTCTTCAAATCCAGGGCGTGCAGCCAGGCGGTGACACCGAGGGTGACCACGCAACCGTCACTGATGACCGGGCTGGAACGGGGGCCGGGGGCGAAGCCGTAGCGGTCCTTGTAGGCAATTGGGTAGTCGAAACTCCAAATGCGCCTGCCAGTCTCGCGCTGCAGGCACTCAACGGTTTCCTTGCCCGCAAGGGCATGGAAGATCACGCAGAAGTCGCCGCTGATCACTGGGGCGGTGTAACCGTCGCCCTTGCCCACCTCCCAGACCTTGGCAGGGCCGCTTTCCGGCCACTCATGCAGCAGATGCGTTTCAGGCGAAATGGCATCATGGGCCGGCCCCAGGAAGTGTGGCCAGTCGCTGGTCCTGGCCTCCGGGGACAAGGCCTTCGGGGTGGCGGCGAACTTGAGCCGGTCAAAGCTCTGCGCCTCCTGCGCCTGGAGTTGATTCAAGCAGGGAACAAGCAACAGCAACGAAAACAGACTGGACGAATGGATCATGATCATGGGAAACTGGGAGCCTGTATGAAGAACGCCAGATGCCTGTTGTTTGTTGTCGCCAGTTTGATCCTTTCTGCATGCCGCACCACCACCTGCCCATTTCCGATGGAAGGAAAAAGTGGCAAGGCCGAGCAGGTGCAATCATCGCACTGAAGGCGAGGCGTTCTTTGAGCTGAAAGTTCCCCGGGCTCATGCCATGCTGTCCCATGGCTCACTTTCTCATGTGTCCCTTCGGCAGCGGAGGAGACGTATTTCCTTTCATCGGCGTCGGACGATGCCTGAAGGTGCGGGGGCATCGGGTGACGGTGGTGTCGATGGACACTTTTGAAGGAGCGATCCGACGGGCGGGATTGCACTATGAGTCGGTGGGCAGCAAGGAGGATTTTGACCGCTTCGCGAAGGATTCTGACCTGTGGAAGCCGGTCAGGGGCACGTATCTGGTGTTCAAGATGGCGGGCGCGGCGGTGCGACCCTTTTATGACAAACTGAAGTCACTTATCCAGCCCGGCGAACCCACCGTGATCCTGGCCGCAGGCACAGCCTTCGGAGCGCGCCTGATCCGCGAAAAGCTGGGTGTGCCGCTGATCGTGATGCACTTGCAGCCCGCAGTCTTCATCAGCGCCCACGACACGCCGGTGTACATGGAGGGCGTGGATGTGTTGAACAAGCTGCCGGTGTGGCTGAAGCGTCTGCTCTTTTCACTGCCCAATCCCATGGACCTGGGCGCGGGACCGGCGATCCGACGCCAGTGCGCGGAGGAAGGGGTGATGCCGCCGCGCCGGGTGCATCCCGACTGGTGGCATTCGCCCGATGGGAACGTGGCGCTGTTCCCGGCGTGGTTCGCCGAACCGCAGCCAGACTGGCCACAGCCGCTGTACCAGCACACGTTTCCGATGGAGGACCTCGCCCGCGAGGCCACGCTGAGCCCGCACCTTCAGCGCTTCCTGGCGGAGGGCGGCCCGCCGCTGGTCTTCACCCCCGGCACCGCGAACCAGCACGCGCGCGATTTTTTCGCCGCCGCGCTGGACGCCTGCCAGCGGTTGCAGCGCCGTGCCGTGTTCGCCACCCGCCATCCGGCGGACCTTCCCCCTGCCCTGCCTGATACCATCCTGGCCCAGGAATATGTGCCCTTCAGTTTACTGCTTCCGCACGCCGCCGCCCTGATTTATCACGGAGGCATCGGCACCTGCTCGCAAGCACTGGCGGCAGGAATCCCGCACCTGATCATGGCGATGGCGCATGACCAGCCGGACAATGCCAATCGCGTGCGCCGGCTCGGAGTGGGAGCCAGCCTGTCGCCGAGACGATGGACGGGCGAACGCATCGCCCGGCACCTGAATCAATTGCTCACGGATCCAGCCGTGCCCGCCCGATGCGAGCGCCTTGCCAACCTCATGAAACAGGCTCCGGGAATGGAGCAGCTCACCGAATGGCTGGAGGCCCGGGCACCAGACCGTTAGAAAGGAGGGCGCGGGCAGGCAAGCCTGTGCCACAGTCTCACCGACTGGTCCTTGTGCGCGGCCTGAAGATCGCGAACATTCCCTATCCACCCATGAGCGCACCCACCCCTATCGCCCCCCATGGCTTCGTCCGCACCGCGACGGCCTCGCCCGCCCTGCATCTGGGCGACGTGGCGGCCAATGTGCGCGAAATTGCAGCCACTGCGCTCCAGCTCGCAAACGAGGGCTGTCAGATCATCGTGTTCCCGGAGCTATGCCTCACCGGCTACTCATGCGCCGATCTTTTCATGAATGCCGGCTTTCGCGCACAGGCGCTGGCTGGCCTGGGGGAACTGGCGATGCTGCTGGCCGAGCCAAAGGCGCTCATCATCGTCGGCCTGCCGGTGGAAATTGATGACCGGCTCTACAACGCCGCGGCGGTGCTGCACGAGGGCCGGATCCTGGGCATGGTGCCCAAGTCCTTCCTGCCGAACTCCTGGGAATTCTATGAGCGCCGGTGGTTCTCCCCCGCCAGCACCTTGCAACGCCAGGCGTTCACGCTGCGCGGCGAAGTCATCCCGGTCGGCTGCGACCTGCTGTTCACCGCCAGCGACCATCCAGCCTGCCGTGTGGCCGTCGAACTCTGCGAGGACCTGTGGACGGTGATTCCACCCTCCAGCCAGGCAGCCTTGCAAGGAGCGACGGTGCTGGCCAATCTCTCTGCCAGCGACGAACTGCTGGGCAAGGCGGAGTACCGCCGCCAGCTCGTGGCGCAGCAGTCGGCACGCTGCCTCGCCGCCTACCTTTACAGCGCGGCGGGCGCCGGCGAATCGTCCACCGATCTTGTCTTCAGCGGCCACGGCATGATCGCCGAAAATGGCAGTATGCTGGCCGAAGCCGAGCGCTTTGGCTTCGACTCGCGCAGCATCGTCGCGGATGTGGATGTCGGGCGCTTGCAGCACGACCGGCTGCACAGCTCCAGTTTCCGCGACGCCGCGCCGGCCGGCCCGGCGTGGCGCCGGATTGGCTTTACGCTGGGCAGCGCGGCCACCACGCCCCTGCGCCGCCACCTCCCCGCGCATCCCTTCGTGCCAGCCGCCGCGGCGGATCGCAGCGCCGCCTGCCGCGAGATCTTTGCCATCCAGGCCACCGGGCTCGCGCGCCGAGTGCGGCAGGTGCAGGCGAAGACACTGGTGCTGGGCCTGTCCGGCGGGCTCGACTCGACGCTCGCGCTGCTGGTCGCCGAGGACGCCCTCAAGCGCGCCGGCCTGCCCGGCACGCGCATCGTCTGCATCACCATGCCTGGCCCCGGCACCACAGCACGTACGAAAGACAATGCACTGGAACTGGCGCAAGCCCTGGGTGTGGAACTGCGCACCATCCCGATCAAGGACAGTGTGACACAGCACTTGCGCGACATCGGCCACGAGGAAGGCACCCATGACATCACCTTCGAAAATGCGCAGGCCCGCGAGCGCACCCAGGTGCTCATGGATGTTGCCAACCACACCGGCGGGCTCGTGCTCGGCACGGGCGACCTGTCCGAGGCAGCGCTGGGCTGGTGCACCTTCAATGGCGACCACATGTCCATGTACCACGTGAACACTGGAGTGCCCAAGACGCTGGTGCGCTACCTCATCGCCTGGTGCGCCGAACAGCCGGCCTTTGCCGCGGCGAGCAAAACACTGGCCGACATTCTCGACACTCCCATTTCTCCCGAACTGCTGCCCGCGAGCGCCAACGGCGACATTGCCCAGCGCACCGAAGAACTCGTGGGCCCTTATGAGCTGGTGGACTTCTTCCTCTACCACTTGGTGCGCCATGGCTGCAGCACCGCCAAGATCGCCTTCCTCGCCAGCATCGCCTTCGAAGGGCGATACACCGGCGCGGAAATCGGACGCTGGCTCGCCTACTTCCTCCACCGCTTCCGCACCCAGCAGTTCAAGCGCTCCTCCATGCCCGATGGGCCGAAGGTGGGCTCAGTGGCGCTTTCACCGCGCGGCGACTGGCGCATGCCGAGTGACTTGAGCGGGGGATTCTGAGGTGAGAGTGAAAAGTAATAAGTGAAAAGTAAAAAGGGAGGCTCTGACAAAACACCCGACTTTCTTCCTTATTCCTTCCTTCTCATCCCTTTTCTCTTTTCTCTTACCCCTTGTCCCTCCCTGCCATGCCCTCCGCCATCGCCATCACCGCCCATCCTGACGACATTGAATTCATCGCCGCCGGCACTCTTCTTTTACTGAAGCAGGCGGGCTGGGATATTCATTACTTCAACCTCTCGCGCGGCAACTGCGGCAGCGTGCAGTATGACAATGAGACCACGGCCCGGGTGCGGCTGGAGGAGGCGAAGGAGGCTGCCCGGCTGCTGGGCGCTCATTTCCATGAGCCGATCGCGAATGACATGGAGATCATGTACACGCCCGAGCTCATGCGCAAGGTGACGGCAGTGATCCGCGAGTCCAAAGCCTCCGTGGTGCTCACCCATGCGCCGGCGGATTACATGGAGGACCACACCAACACCTGCCGTCTGGCCGTGTCGGCGGCATTCTGCCACGGCATGCCGAACTGGGCCTCCGATCCACCGCGCGCTCCGTATGACGGCAATGTCACGGTGTATCACGCCATGCCCCATGGGTTGCGCACCCCCTTGCGCCAGCGTGTCCACGCCGGTGCGTATGTGAACACCACCGGCGTTCACGCCCGCAAACGCGAGGCTCTCGCCGCACACATCAGCCAGAAGCACTGGCTGGACGTGAGCCAGGGAATGGACTCGTACCTGGTCTCCATGGATGACTTGTCCCATGAAGTGGGCAGGCTCTCCGGCCAGTTCGAGTACGCCGAAGGCTGGCGCCGGCATTTGCATCTGGGATTCAGCGCCACTGACAGCGATCCGCTCAAGGAGGCGCTGGGAGCGGACTACCTGATCAATGCGGCGTTTGAGGCGGACCTGGGATAGGCGGCGGAGAGCACCGCTTCACAGCCGTGGGCCAGGCTACAAATAATGGCAACCAAGACGATGGACGAGATGGACTTAGTGGACGCAATGGACCCGATGAGAAGCCAGGAAGAAACCACTCCTGTGCCGGCGGCAAGCATCCGCGGCACAAGGCGCCCCGGGGTGTCTAGGGACAAATCTATGCCCCCGGCCCCGCCTTGCGATTTTTGCGTTCTTTGCGGCTAAACCTGCCACTTGCCACCTATGCCCAGGTCGCGCACGTATGTCCCCATACGAATGAGCGACATCACACCAGAACCGCCGAAGCCTTCCACGCCGGAAGAGATCAGCCGCAAGCTCGAGGATTTTATCAAGACCAGCCTGGGGGGACAGGTGCTGTTCACACGGCTGGATTCCTCGACCCATCACGGGGAGCCGCAGGCCGGGCCGCCAGAGGAGGAGCCCTTGCCGGACCACAATGCGATCTTCGATTTCCGGCTCAAGCCGGCGGAGGTGAAGGCCTACCTGGATCGATTCGTCATCCGCCAGGACGAGGCGAAGAAGGTGCTGGCCACCGCCGTATGCGACCATTACAACCATGCGCGCATGCTGCGCGAGATGAAAAAGAGCGGTGGCAGGATCGTCGAGTTTTCCAAACAGAACGTGCTCATCGTCGGCCCCACGGGAGTGGGCAAGACGTATCTGGTCAAGCACATCGCCGACCTCATCGGCGTGCCCTTCGTGAAGGCGGATGCCACCAAGTTCAGCGAGACGGGCTACGTGGGGGGCGATGTGGATGACCTGGTGCGCGACCTGGTGGCCAAGGCCGGCGGCGATGTGGAACTCGCCGAGCACGGCATCATTTATCTGGACGAGGTGGACAAGCTGGCGACGCATGGAGACCGCCTCGGCCGCGACGTCAGCGGACGCGGCGTGCAGACCGCCATGCTCAAGCTTATGGAGGAAACGGAGGTGCTGCTCACGGCTCCGAATGACATCCGCTCCCAGATGCAGATGATGTTCGACTCGCGGCGCGGGGCGCGGCCGGGCAAGGAGGTGATCAACACCCGCAACATCCTGTTCATTGTCAGCGGCGCGTTCTCCGGCATCGACAAGATCATCGAAAAACGCGCCGCGCGCAGCAGCATCGGCTTTGGTGCCTCGCTGAGCGAGAAGCCGGCGAGCGAGGCACTCATGCGACAGTCGCGCACCCAGGATTTCATCGACTATGGTTTTGAAGCCGAATTCATCGGCCGCCTGCCGGTACGCGTGGTTTGCGATGCCTTGAAGGCGGAAGATCTGTTCCAGATCATGAAGAGCAGCGAGGGCAGCCTGATCCGGCAATTTGAGCGCGAATTCTCCGCCTATGGCGTGCGCGCCAGCTTTGAAGATGACGCTTTGCACGTGATCGCAGCCCGTGCGGCAGAGGAGAAAACGGGGGCCCGCGGCCTGGTGACGGCCTGGGAACAGGTGCTGCGCGATTTCAAATTTGAACTGCCCAGCCTGGGGCTGCCGGAACTGCGGGTGGATGCCGCCCTGGTCAACGATCCCGGCACGGCGCTGGCGGCCTGCCGCGAGCAGGCGCAGGTATTCCACGCGGATGTGCGGAGCGCGGAGGTGCAGGCTTTTGCCGATGCCTTCAAGCGTGCCTATGGCCTGGAATTGATCTTCACGGTGGAGGCGGTACGCGCGCTTATTGAGCGCGTGGAGCGCGAGGGCAGCAGTGTGGAATCACTTTGCGCCCGCCTGTTGAAGGACTACCCCTTTGGCCTTCAACTGGTGGCCCGCAATAGCGGCAGCAACAGCTTCACGCTGGACCGGGGCGCCGTGGAGGATGCCGACAGGCACCTGAGCGAACTGGTTGCGCGCTCGTATCGGGAGACGCACAGTGTCAATTCCGCCAGCCCATGAGCCGAATTCGTCCCTCCATCCTTTTCATCGGGGTGCTTGTCTGCACCCCGCTCCTCGCCTTGACCCGGTTCGGCCTGTTCCGTCAGGTCAGCGAAAGCGTGCAGAAGCTGTACGAGCACAGCCTGCGACTGCCGGCGGATGCGCTGGTGACTCCAGGGTGGCTCAGCTACGGCTACTATACGGTGATGGCCTTTGCCTGCTCCTGGGTCTGCGTCACATTGCCGAAGCAGGCGCCCCGCTATGCTTTCATGCTGGTGCTTTGTTTTCTTACGCTCACGCTTTCACCCCTGCTCGCCCTCAACGGCATCCTGTTCGAGCCCTTCTCCGGCCTGATGGCCATCCTGGCCGCCGGGCTCGCCGGACTGGTGGCAAGCGGCACGGACCGTGGACAGCGGCTGCGCAGTTTCCGCAAATTTTTCCTTGGCCGCCTGACCGAGGACCAGTTCGACCAGCTCATCGAGGACAAGGAACCGGTGGCTCTCACCAGCAAGCGTGACGTCACCTCACTCACCTGCCGCATCCTAAACACTGACAAGTTGAGCCACAATCTGCTGCCGGATCAGCTCGAGGTGCTCAGCTCGTCCTTCATGAAGGCGGTGGCGGAGTTTCTGGTGACGCAAGGCGGCTACCTGGATGTGTGCAACGCCCATGGCATCACCGTCCAGTTTGGCTTCCCGGTGAAGAACCCCCAGCACGCCCTGCAGGCTGGCCGTCTGGCTCTGGCCCTGCGGACTTTCCTGCAGGACCTGTCCGGGGAGTTGGAGCGGCGCTGGGGCCATATGCCTGTCATCGGTGTCGGCCTCAGTTCTGGCAGCGCCGTGTGCGGGCTGATCGGTTACCACGAGTTTCAGTTTTACAGCGTGCTCGGCGAGCCGCCCGACATGAGCCGTCGCCTCTGCCACATGAGCGGTGTGTATGGCAGCCCCTTGCTCATCAGCGCCGCCACCTTCAACGCCATTCGCAATCAGGTGGAGGTGCGCCCCATGGAAATGCTCGCCGCCCCGGGCCAGACCGCCGTGAGCGAGGTCTACGAACTGCTATGCGACAAAGGGCACCTCAGCCCCCCGGAAGCCGCTGCCCGTGATGCCTTCTGGGAAGGGGTGGTGGCCCTGCGCAAGGGCGACGCCAAGACGGCGGTCACCAAGCTCATGAAGGCCGAGAGCAAAGGCCATCACGATCCGGCCAGAGAGTATTTCCTGGAACGCGCGCAGGCCTTGCAGGCCGAGAGCAGGCCTGCCCGCCGCATGGATGACATGACGTAGAGAGACAAAAGACTGGAAGACAAAAGACAGAAGACTTGAGGATGAAAACAACCCGGATGACGAAAGACCGCAGAACCTGCGCAGGGTTCACAGCCTCAGGTTCAGGGCTTTTGTCTTTTGTCTTCTAGTCTTCTGTCTTCCCCATGCCGTCTCTCGACTATCCCGCGCCTATCCAGCGCCTTATCACCCAGCTCAAGAGCCTGCCTGGCATCGGCCCACGCAGTGCCGAGCGCATGGCCCTGTGGCTGCTGCAGGCGGGGCGGGAGCGCGTGCTGCCACTGGCGGCCGCGTTGAAGGGCATCTCCGAACAAGTAGAGAGATGCGAGGACTGCGGCTTTTTTCTGGAACTGAACGCCGAGTGCCTGCTCTGCATCGATGACAAGCGTAACCGCCAGATCATCTGCGTGGTGGAACAGGCCGCCGACGTGCTGCGGCTGGAACGCTCGCGCGCGTTCCAGGGCCAGTACCATGTGCTTGGCGGCAAGCTATCGCCGCTGGACAACGTGACGCCGGAGGATCTGCGCATCGAATCGCTGGTACGGCGCGTCACCGAACTGCCCGCCACGGAAGTCATTCTCGCCCTGAGCAGCGACGTGGAAGGCGAGGCCACCGCTCATTACCTGGCCGATGCCCTGCGTCACACGCAGGTCAGCGTCAGCCGCCTCGCCCAGGGCATGCCTGCGGGCGGCAATCTGGATCATGTGGATGAGCTGACGCTGTACCAGGCGTTGCAGGGACGGCGAGTGGTGTAGCCAGAGGAAGATTGTTGGCGCAACACCGCCCCCCGCGCGCCCGTTTACTTCGCACTGGGCACCGCGCACTTCCGCACTTTCCCACTCCGACCATGCACCCCCTCATCCAGCAATCCCGGCGCGAATTTCTCACCACCACGGCCAATGGCCTGGGGATGATGGCGCTGGGTTCAATGCTCACGGACGAGGGCGTGCTTACGGCCGCCACGGCCAGCGCCGACCCGCTGCTGCCGAAGCAGCCGCACTTTCCGGCGAAGGCGAAAAACTGCATCTTCATCTTCATGGAGGGGGCACCCTCGCAGATGGATCTGTTCGATCCGAAGCCGAAGCTCAATGAGCTGAACGGCCAGCCGCTGCCGGAGAGCATGACCAAGAACGTGCGCTTCGCCTTCATCAAGAAGGAGAGCGCGCGACTCATGGGGAGCCCGCGCACCTTCACCAAGCATGGCCAGAGCGGCATGGAGTTCAGCGACTACCTGCCACACATGGCAAAGACGGCGGACGAGTGGCTGATGGTGCGCTCGATGCACACCGATCAGTTCAACCATCACCCCGGCCAGCTTGTGCTGCACAGCGGTCGCGCGGCCTTCGGACTGCCGACGATGGGCTCCTGGCTTACCTATGGCCTGGGCAGCGAATGCCGCAACCTGCCCGGCTATGTGGTGCTGAGCGCAGGGCGGGGCACCAGCGGCGGTGCGTCACTCTGGCAGAGCGGCTTCCTGCCTTCGGTTTACGCCGGAGTGCAGTTTCGCAACAAGGGCGAAGCGGTGCTCAACCTGCAGAATCCTGCCGGCCTGCCGCCCGCACTCCAGCGCAAGGGCCTTGATGCGCTGATGGAACTGAACACCGCGCGCTACGACCAGTTCAAAGACCCGGAAATCGCCAGCCGCATCGCCGCCTACGAGCTGGCCTTCCGCATGCAGAGTTCCGCCCCGGAACTGATCGACCTGTCCACGGAAGACCCGAAGACACTTGAGATGTACGGCGTCCACCGCACCGACCCGCCAATCAAGGCCTCGCGCGCCGGCGGCCCCGGCCAGTATAAGAGCTTCGCCACCAACTGCCTGCTGGCGCGCCGGATGGTGGAACGTGGCGTGCGCTTTGTGAGCGTGATCCATGCCTCTTGGGACCACCATTCCAATCTTAACAACGAGCTAGGCTTCAACGCAGGCATGGCCGACAAGCCCATCGCCGCGCTGATCAAGGACCTGAAGCAGCGCGGCCTGCTCGACAGCACCATGGTTGTCTGGGGAAGTGAATTTGGCCGCACACCCCTGGGCGAGAACCGCGGTGGCAACCCCAACGCCACAGGCCGCGATCATCATCCCTTCGCCTTCACCACGCTCATGGCCGGCGGCGGAGTCAAGGCGGGACAGGTATATGGCGAGACCGATGAGATCGGCTGGAGCATTGTGCGCGACCCGGTGCACATCAACGATTTCCATGCCACCATGCTCAACCAGTTCGGCTTTGACCACCTGAAACTGACCCACCGCTTTCAGGGCCGCGACTTCCGGCTCACCGACGTGGCGGGCCGGGTGGTGAAGGAATGGATTGCGTGAGAAAGACCTGAGCATTAACCACAAAGAACGCAGAGAACGCAAAGGTGGGCCAGGGGCTCGAACCGAGCGCTCGGAATTCACAGCCGGTTCCTCCGGTCACGATGCGATAGAGAGAAAAGACAAATTGCATTCGTTCTGTCATTCTCTCAGACACGGGCGCTTCGATGGTGCCCAGCCCACCCTTCAACACCCGGTCCAACCCTTGCGAGACGTTGCGTTCTTTGCGGTCAAATATCAGAGCCGCTCTGACGCTTGATCTCAGTGGACATCCCCTCCCCGTTTCGATAGCCTCACGACACTATGCCCGCAGACACTCCCTCCCCCGCTCCGCAACGGCTGGTCTCGCTCGATGCCTTGCGCGGCTTCGACATGTTCTGGATTCTCGGGTTCGGCGGAGTGGTCGAAGCCGTGGCGAAGCATTTTTGTCCAGGCACCGCACTGGAAAAGCTCATCGACACGCAGCTAGAGCATGTGAACTGGCAAGGCTTTCACGTCGAGGACCTGATCTTCCCGCTGTTCCTGTTCATCGCCGGGGTGTCCATGGCCCTGGCCCTGCCAAAGCGCCTGCAACGCGAAGGCATGGGTGTGACGGTGCGCCACCTGGTGGCGCGCGCGCTGATCATTTTTGTCATCGGCATCATCTACTCCGGCGGCCTGAGCAAGGGTTTCGACCAAATCCGCTGGCTGGGCGTGCTGCAGCGCATTGGCCTGGCCTCCGCCATCGCCGGCATGCTCTCGCTGGTATTGCACGCGCGGAGTCTCATCATCACGGCGGTCAGCCTGCTGGTGGGCTACTACCTCATGCTGAAATTCATTCCGGTGCCGGGGTTCGGTGCTGGCGATTTCGCGGAAGGTCACAACCTGACCAACTACCTGGACCGGATCTGGCTGCCGGGCCGCAAGTACGATGGCGACCATGATCCGGAAGGGATATTGAGCACCCTGCCCGCGATTGCCAGCGCGCTGCTCGGAATCCTTGCCGGCAAAGGCCTCAACAGTTCCGCCACGACTGGCAAGAAGGTGCTGGGGCTCATCATTTGCGGCAGCGCGCTGGTGGTCCTCGGCTGGCTGTGGGATCCCTACTTCCCGGTGGTGAAGAAGCTCTGGTCCTCCAGTTTCGTGCTGGTCGCCGGCGGCTGGAGTGCGATCTTGCTCGGCGTGTTCTATGGGATCATCGACGGCCTGAACTGGAAGGGCTGGGCTCCGCCCTGCGTGTGGGTGGGAGCGAACCCCATTGCCCTCTACCTCGCGAGCGGCCTTGGCTTCTTCAGCGTGGTCAGCGGCCGGCTCGTGGGCTATCCCCCTTCCGAATGGTCGTGGATCACTTCTTTGGCGACATTTCTGGTCATGCTCATGACCGCGCGCTGGCTGTACAAGCGCGGGATCTATATTCGGATCTAAGAGAGCCCGGCATCATGCCCAGGCTTGATGACGCAGCAGCAAATGACTTTGCCAGGGGCCATGCTGCCGGCCCCGAGAAAATGGACTTTATGGACGGAATGGACTTGATGGAATCTGAGCACGAGCAGCCCTCGGAATTGGGCGCTCAACCCTACCCCAGCAGGGCCTTGACCACTTCGCCATGCACATCGGTGAGGCGGAAATCACGGCCTTGGAAGCGGTAGATCAGCCGTGTGTGGTCGATGCCCAGCAAGTGCAGGAGCGTGGCATTCAAGTCATGCACGTGCACGGGATCACGCGCGACGTTGTAGCAGAAATCATCGGTTTCGCCATGCACAAGGCCCGGCTTCACGCCACCGCCGGCCAGCCACATGGTGAAGCAGCGGCCATGGTGGTCGCGGCCGTAGTTCGCCGCTTCAAGCTTGCCCTGGCTGTAGGTGGTGCGGCCAAATTCGCCGCCCCACACCACCAGCGTGTCATCGAGCAGGCCGCGCTGTTTCAGGTCCTTGATCAACGCGGCGCAGGGCTGGTCGATGTCGCCGCATTGCAGGCGCAGATCGCCCGGCAGGTTGTAATGCTGATCCCAGCCGCGGTGATAGAGCTGGATGAAACGCACACCGCGTTCGGCCATGCGCCTGGCTAACAAACAATTGGCCGCAAAAGTGCCCGGCTGGCGCGACTGCGGCCCGTAGGCCTCGAAAGTCGCCGCACTCTCGTCGCGCATGTCCGTGAGCCCCGGCACGCTGGTCTGCATACGGAAGGCCATCTCATATTGGCTGATGCGCGTGTCGATTTCCGGGTCCACCTCACGTTTCTGCGCCTCGCCATTCAGGGCGGCGAGGGCACCAAGCTGGTCGCGCCGCATGGCCGCGCTGACTCCAGGCGGATTGGAAAGGTACAAGACGGGATCGCCGCTGCTGCGGAAGGCCACACCTTGATGGCTGGAGGGCAGGAAACCGGAACCCCAGAGCCGGGCGTACAGCGGGTCCGCAGGACGTGCGGCGCTGCCGCGCGAGAGCATCACGACAAACGCTGGCAGGCTGGCATTCTCGCTGCCCAGTCCATAGCTGGCCCATGCGCCAAAGCTGGGCCGCCCAGGCTGCTGGCTTCCGGTCTGCAAAAAAGTCACCGCCGGATCATGATTGATCGCTTCGGTGTGCATCGAGCGGATGAAGCAGAGCTGATCGACAATGCCAGCCGTGTGCGGCAGCAGTTCGCTGACCCAGGCACCGCTCTGGCCGTGGCGCTGGAAATTGAACAACGACGCGGTGACCGGCAGAGACTTCTGCCCGCTGGTCATGCCCGTCAACCGCTGGTCGCCGCGCACGGACACAGGCAATTCCTGGCCGTGCAACGCACGCAGGCCGGGCTTGTGATCAAACAGATCAAGCTGGGAGGGGCCGCCGTGCATAAACAGGTAGATCACGCGCTTCGCCTTGGGCGCGAATTCCGGCGCAGGCTGGGCCGCCACGCCATCACGAAACAGCAGCGAAGTCAGGGCCGCGCTGCCGAGGCCGAAGCCTGTGTGGTTCAAGAAGTGCCTGCGGTTCATCGTCTTGTGATGGCCTCATCCATGTTCAACATTGTCTGCGCCACACTCGCCCAGGCCGCCAGTTCATTGGAACTCGAACCTGTCTCAGATGGCGATGCCCCGACACTGAGCAGTTTGACCGCCGCACCCTGGTCCTTTGCAAACAGGGCGCGCTGGTGGTTGAGCAGCTCTTGCAGAACTTCCTGTTCGCGCGGTTCCGGCAGGCGAGAGGTCACCCGCTGGAACATCGTGCGCAGCCGGATCTCATCGCTGCCTGTGGCTTGCAGGGTCCGCGACGCCAGAACCCGCGCGGCCACCACGTAGGTCTCGTCATTCAAGAGCACCAGCGCCTGCAAGGGCGTATTGGTGCGGGCGCGGCGCACCAGGCACTTCTCGCGGGTGGGCGCGTCGAAGGTCATCAGGGCGGGCGGCGGGGCCTGCCGCTTCCAGTAGGTATAAAGGCTGCGCCGCCAGCGGCCATCACCGGCATCGGGCACATAGGTCTCCTCGCCGTTGTAGGACACTGACTCCCACAATCCTGGTGGCTGCCAGGGTTTCGCGCTTGGGCCGCCCACACGTGGCGAGAGCAGGCCCGCCACGGCCAGCGCCTGGTCGCGGATGAGTTCAGCCGGCAGGCGGAAGCGTGGGCCGCGTGCCAGAAGGCGGTTCTCCGGATCGCGCTGTAACAGTTCAGTTGAGACAGCCGAGGACTGGCGATAGGTGGCGCTCAGCACGATGCTTCGCAGCATCGCCTTCACATCCCAGCCGCTGTTCACAAAGCGCACGGCCAGCGCATCGAGCAGCTCGGGATGCGTGGGCGTCTCGCCCTGAGTGCCGAAGTCATTCGGGGTGCGCACAAGCCCTTCCCCAAAGCACATCTGCCACAGGCGGTTCACCGCCACGCGGGCAGTCAATGGATTGCCGGGGGCTACGAGCCAGCGTGCAAATCCCAGGCGGTTGGACTGGGCATCGACTGGCATCGCCGGGAAGATGGCGGGCACGCCGGGCTCGACCGCCTCGCCAGGATGATCGTACTGGCCGCGCAATAGAACGTGCGTGGCGCGCGGTTTGGCCAGGTCCTGCATCACCAGCGCGGTGGGAATGGCCGAGCGCGCGGCCTGCTCCTGGCTCTTGGCTGCCGTAAGGTGCTCGTAAGCGGTGCGGACTGCTTGCGGGGCATGGTGCCTCAGGTAGTAGTCGCGCAGCAGCGTCTGCTCCCCAGGCCCGCGCTTCGCCGGAGCGAGGGCCAGGATGCCACGCACTCGCTCGCTCTCAAACCAAGTGGCGGCCTCAGCAGCCGACGTCACGCGCGGCAGGATGCGAAACTCATCCAGCAGGCCATGGAAACCCATGCCCGCGTCGCGGCGACCAATGCGCAGAGGTCCGGCATTGCTGATCGAGCCGTCCAGAGTGTCGCGGTTGATGATCAGGCTCAAAGGCAGCCCATCCACCAGGACCTCGAGTCCGCCAGCCTTCTTCGAGCCGTTGTAACTGACAATGACGTGATGCCAGGTCTTGTCGGTGACGGCGTCACGAGTGACGGCTTCAATGGCATTCACCGACCAGCGGTTCACCAAGTTGACCTGCAACCGGCCCTTCTGCCAGATCACCTCCACGCCGCGACGAGGCTCGCGGGATTCGATCTTCGACCACACGCAGCTCAGCGGCCCCTCCGGCTTGAGCCATACGGCCACTGACCACGGTCCATCAGCATTCCACCCCGGAGCCAGGGCTTCGACGTGCTGAGTGGCATCCAGTTTCATCGCGCTGCCGCGAATGCCCGGCACAAACTGGATCGTCGTGCCCAGGCCCTGCGCATCGCCCAGGCCGTCATTGAAATCATAGTACGCCACTGGATTTGCAGGCAGTGGTGACAGCGTCGGCAAAGCCGTCCTTTCCCAAGAGGCAAGGTCCTTCCTCAGTGGCTCCGCCAATGGCGCCACCGCTTGTTCGGCGGTCTTTAGGGCCGCGGCCAACCGGTCCACTTCCGCCCGCTGTCCGGGTGTGGGCACCTCGACCACGGGCGGTGGATCATCCTTGTTGATGAGCCCCGTGTCCACGGTGCTGTTGAAGAAGGCGAACAACTGGTAAAATTCCTTCTGCGTGATCGGGTCGTACTTGTGATCGTGGCACTGCGCGCAGCCTACGGTGACCCCCATCCAGGTGGCCGCCGCCGCGTTGAGACGGTCGATGGCGTATTCCACACGGTACTCCTCGTCGATGATGCCGGACTCGTTGTTCGACATGCAGTTGCGTTGGAATCCGGTGGCTACCAACTGGTCGCGAGTAGGTTTAGGCAGCAGGTCGCCCGCCAGCTGTTCGATGGTGAACTGGTCGAACGGCTGGTTGCGGTTGAAGGCCGCAATCACCCAGTCGCGCCACGCCCAGGCCTGGCGCGGGTGATCGCCGAAGTAGCCGTTGGTGTCCGCGTAGCGCGCCGTGTCCAACCAGTCGATCGCAAGGCGCTCGCCGAAGTGGGGGGACTGAAGCAGATGGTCGGCCCATCTTTGATAGACAGAAGACTCGAAGACAGAAGACAAAAGACCGGAAGGCTTTCCGGCCGTTCCCTCACGTCTTCTGTCTTTCGTCTTCCCGTCTTCTGTCTTGGCTTGTTCGTCCCCGACCTCCCGAACAAACTCTTGAACATCCTCCGGCGGCGGCGGCAGCCCGGTGAGATCCAGCGAAACGCGACGCAGCCAGCGTGCGGGGTCGGCCTCCGGCGCGGGACGCAGACCTTCGCGTTCCAAACGCTGCAACACGAAGTAATCGATGTCTTCGCGCGGCCAGTCCGTTTGCTTCACCGAGGGCAGCGCAGGCTGAATGGGCGGCTCGAACGACCAGTGCTTGGCGTACTTCGCGCCCTCGCTCACCCAGCGGCGCAGTGTTTCGATCTGCGCGGCACCAAGCTTCTTGCCGCTCTTCTCAGGTGGCATCAAGTCATCACTTTCATGGTTGGCGATGCGCTTGATGAGTTCGCTTTCTTCCAGTTTGAACGGCACCACCGCCACTGCTCCCGACTTCGCCGGCCGAGTCGCTCCCTCCGGCGTGTCCAGGCGCAGTTTCGCCTTGCGCGCCTTTTCGTCAAAGCCATGGCAGCGAAAGCAGTTCTCCGAGAGGATGGGCCGCACATCGCGATTGAAATCGAGTACCCGCTCAGTGGCGAAGCCATGCGTGGACAGGGCAGCCAGCATGAACAGCATCTGCGGGACGCGGGAAAAGGGTGCTGGAAGATCGAGAAGCACGGGAGTAGCTATACGTCGCGAGCGGCGCGGAACATTCGGCCTCATGGGAGCCAATAGGTCGCATGAGGTGCAAGTCAGGATACCATTCGAGTATTGGCTAGATATCGGCAGCAAGCTGCGACAACATGCCGGGCGCGGCAGCGTCTTGGACTGCGGATGCTTGCAGCCGCTTTGGGTCACGCAGCTTGCTGCGGGGATGGCGGAAAATTCACAGCGAAGAGCCTCCCTCAAGGACCGTGCCTTGTGTCGGCAGCAAGCTGCCACAACCGAAAGCGGCAGCAAGCTGCACGCAATCCAAGGCGCTGCACGCTTCATGTGGCAAAGCAATCCCTCCGCCTCAACCCCCAACCTCAGACAATCACCGGCAGCTTGAACTCCTTGCGGTACTCCTCGTCCGCCAGTTTGTTGGCTTCCTCGGCGAACTCGCCGGTGAAGCGCTCGGTGACGGGATCCAGGGTGAGCCACGGGCCGACCACAGCTTCGTCCACGCTCATGTCGATTTTGTTGGCGCGCAGGTTGGCATCGAAGTCCTCCAAGGTAGCCAGGGCGGGCTTGTCGCCTTGCAGGCGCTCGCGAATTTCGGCGGGCTTGAGCTTGCGGCCCACACGCCAGGAGATATTGGCCAGGTGAGCAAGCGAAGCGCTGAGGCGCCCCTGCTCCACGCTCTGGTTGTCGCTGATGAGCCGGCCCTGGCGGATGGCTTCGAGCCAGGCCTTCTGGTGCCCGGCTCCGTCGCTCATGGAGAACTTTTTCACCGTCTTGCCGGCATTATCGAAGGCTTTGGACTCGGCGATGTAACCGCCCTCGCAGTGAATGATATTGCCCATGCGGATGCCCTTGTAGGCGGGCTCCAATTTCCAGTTCATGTCCCGCGCAGGAAGGCCACGGTTGTCGAACAGCAGAGGCGGGCCGTCGGCATAGCTGAATAGCGCCATCTGGTTGTTAGGTGTCTGGCCGTTGTCCACATAGCCCCAGCGCGCGCCCAGGCTCATGGAGCGCAGAGGCATCTTCATCTGGTGCAGCGCCCAGCGCGCCACGTCGAGCTGATGCGGCCCCTGGTTGCCGATGTCACCGTTGCCGTAGTCCCAGAACCAGTGCCAGTCATAATGGAACTGTTCGCGCATGACAGGGGCCATCGGGCGCGGGCCGCACCACAGGTTGTAATCGATGGACTTGGGCACCTTGCGCGGCTCTTTGATCAAGCCGATGCTTTCACGAGTCTTGTAATTGAGCCCGCGCGACAGCGTGATCTTGCCCAGGTGGCCCTCATGAGCCCAGGCGATGGCCTCCACCCAGCCAGCATCGGAGCGGCGCTGCATGCCGTGGGTGACAATGAGCTTTGGGCGCTTGGCGGCAGCAGCGGCCAGCGTGCGACCCTCGGTCAGGTTGTGGCACACAGGCTTCTCCACGTATACGTGCTTGCCATGCTCAATCGCCGTGAGGGCAATCAGCGTGTGCGTGTGGTTGGGCGTGGCGATGATGATGCCATCGACCTCCTTGTCTTCGCACAGCTTACGGTAGTCCTTGTAGGTGCGCACGGCGAACCCCGCTTTGGACAGGGTATCCTTCGCCTTGCTGATTTCATTTGTGTCCACATCGCATACCGCGACGATGCGCACGCCGCTCATCTTGAGCAGGTCGGCAATGTGGTACTTGCCCTTGCCATGATGACCGACGATGCCCACGCGGATGTCGCTGCCGGAGTGCTTCGGCTTGAAACAGCCCACGGGAAGGGCGTTCAAAGCCGTGATGGCGGCAGCGCGGCGGAGAAACAGGCGGCGGGTGGACATGAGGGGAAAAGTGCGGAGTGCTTAGTGCTCAGTTTGGAATGTTTGGAATGTGACGAGAAATCCGTACTGAGCACTCAGCACTAGGCACTTCCGGCACCTATTTCCCCCCCGCAAAACCATCATAGGCGGCATTAATTTTCGCCACCTCCGGCTCTCCCTTTTCGATTAGAATGCGGTAGCGCTGGGTGAGGGAGGTGCCTTTGGCAAGCAGGTAGTTGCCCTTGGTCTTGTGCTCCTTGTCCTTTTCGAAATCGTGCTGGCCGAAGGGGTTGGCAGCGAACAGGCCGTAGTCCCGCACATGCCACCAGGTGGGGTGGCGCAGATTCTTGGCATCGTCCATCATGGTGATGGTCAGCGGCTCGCCCTTGGCATCCGGACCGTAATAGCTCACCCAGTTGGCCTGAGTGCCCCAGGCCTTGCCATCCTTGATCCCCGCACTGGTGAGGATGTGCCCGTGACCGCCCTTCAGCGCCATCGTCGGGGCCACGCGGATCGCCATGGTGCCCTCCTTGGTGTCATCGAATGTCACATCGCCGGCGCTCGCGGTGAGCGTGATTTCAAAGTCGAACTGGCGCGCGCCTCCGGGCAGGGCTGTGACCACGAAATGGCGCACGTCATTGAGCGCCACTTCACCGCCGGGCTTCACCCACTGTGATTTTGCAGTGAAGGAAGCGCTGGCCCCTTCGGCCTTCACGTCGCTGAATTCGGTATTTTCAATGCGGCCTTTGTCCGCTCCGTTGGCCCAGAAATCCAAGCCATTGACCCCGCCATGAGCGAACCAGATCGAGCTGTGATGGGGGTGATCGTCCTTGCTGCCCGCCGCCAGCGGGTATGGCCGCGTCACTTCCGCGCCATCGGCACCGAACACCGGGTAAAAGCAGGGGCGCTGCGTGCCTTTTACCATGTACTCGGTGAAGAGTTTGCCGTCGATGTCGATACGGAGACCCTTGTCGGAAGGAGTGATGGCCACCGTCTGAGCCTTCAAGGGCAATGACAGGGCCAGGGCGAGCGAGAGCAGTGAAAGCGTGCGCATGCTGTTTGAATAGCGTCATGAGGGCGCGGAGACAAGGCGTTTTGGTGGGCAAAACCCCGCCTCAAACCCATGCCTCCCCTCAAAGTCCCCACCCAGCTTGAGATGGCCGCTCCCTCCGTCTGCCAATGTCTCACCCGCCCCTCGTTCCACCACAAGTTCCGCGAGGCCGCATCGTTCAGCCTTACCGAGCCTATTCCGGGCAATCAAAGGTTATGACCTGCAAAAGCTTGTCCAGGCAACCAGGCGTGAGAGTGAACGTACCGCAGATCGCGTGGAAATGCCCGTCATGCTGGGCTTCTTGATAGTGAAGCGGGCAAGAATCATCTAACACCCTGTATCACACCTAGCATGCATGAGTGTGGGGTGAACACCTCATGGTGCGGCACGGTGCCTGCGTCCATGATCATGACTTACAGGATGCGCGTTCTGAATTCGTTCGCCTGCACTGAAAACAAACACCATGAACGCACTATCCATACGCAATATGTTCCACGGCCTCAACACGTTTGAGAACCATTTGGGAAAATCCTCCGGCATGAAAATTGCCAGACTACGGGCGATGATGTTGCTGGCGCTTGCCGCCGCGACAGCGCTGATAACCCCGGCCGCCCAGGCAATCACCGCCGACACGGCCCATCCGACAGTGACCGTCACCGCTCCAAGTGCTGCGACCCTCTCTATCACGGGCACCCCTGGCGGCACGGTCAACGTCGCAGGCACGGCCACTGACAACGTGGGAGTCGACCACGTGTTCGTGTCCCTCAATGGCGGTGGCCCCGCCCTTGCCACTCTCAATACGCCCGGTGCGATGACGACCCCTTACTCTTACACGCTGCATCCGGTGGGCGGAATCAATACCCTTCATGTGCAGTCGTTCGATGCCACGGGCAACACCTCGGCCATTGTGACGCGAAGCTTCACCTATGTGGTCAAAGTCGCGCTGACGGTGAACACCTCCGGCCCCGGCACGGTGGCCGGCAAATTAACCGGCGCGGTTTACCAGGTGGGCAAGACCTACACGCTCACTGCCGTGCCCACTCCCCTGCCCACCGCGACAACGAACATCTTCAACGGCTGGACCGGTGACGGCCTCACCTCCCCCGCCACGGCCCTGCCCAGGCTCAGCTTCGTGTTCAGCGATGCACTGGCCTTGAACCCGGTCATCAGCGCCGCCTTCATCACCAATCCCTTTGTCATCGGAGTGGTCGGCAGCTTTAACGGACTGGTAACTGCCAGCACCACCCCTGTAGTGGCCCCGAGCAATGAAAACTCCGGCTTCATCACCCTGCTGGTGACCTCCGCCTGCAGCTTCACCGGCACGCTTAAGATCGACGGGCGGAATTTGCTGCTCACCGGCCACTTCGACAACACCGGCCATGCCGTGTTCGGGGCGGGGCGCGCCAGCACCGTTGCCATTGCCCGCACTGGCAAGTCGAGCCTGGTCCTCGGGCCGATCACCCTTGATCTGTCCCCCACCGGCACTCACCGGATCACCGGCACGCTTGGCGAACAAGGCCGCGACGCCGTGCTGCCCTTCTCCACGCTGGTGGCCGACCGCGCCGCCTTCAGCGCGACGCCTGGAAACCAGGTGCCCACGAATTACACGGTCAATAAAGGTTATTACACCGTAGTGATCCCCGCCCAGGCGCAGAGCAACGGCCTTATCTCGGCGGACTTCCCGCAGGGCGATGGCATTGGTTCCATCACCGTAACCGCCGCCGGGATGGTGACGCTAAGCGGGATGCTGGCCGACGGTACTGCGGTGATCGCGAGCGCGCCACTGAGCACCGTTCCGTCGAGCGCGACGCTGACCTGCCCTCTGTTCGCCCAGCTCTATACCGGCAAGGCCGGTTCCTTCGGCGGCCTCATCACGTTGGATGACGGCCAGACAAACCACGATCTTGCGGGCACCGGCTTCCTCTGGTTCAAGCCCTACCTCGGCGGCCAGATCTATCCTTATGGCTGGCCTGAAGGCGTGAGCACCACACCCATCGGCGCGAAGTACGCCTCCGTGTCCGGCACCTGTGTGCTGCCGGGTCTGGTAGTCGTCGCCCCCCCTTCCCGCAATGCGTTGCTGGCGTTCCAGGATGGCGGACTCACCAACAAGGTGATGAAGGCGCTCAACATCTCACCGCTCAACTTGGTGACCAGGCTCGGCACACCGACGGATCCCAGCTACTCGCTGGCCCTGACAGCTACCACGGGCAAGTTTGCCGGCACGTTCACCCACACTGACGGCACCAAGCCTGCATTCAGCGGCGTGGTGTTCCAGAAGGGAAGTAACCAAGGCGGCTACGGCTACTTCCTGGCCCCCACCCTCAAGATCATCGGCGCCGGCCTGTCTGGCCACGTCAGCCTCAAAGCGTCCCAGGGGCCGCTACCGGTCAATCTTGAATCAGCCGGCAATTTCGTTATTCTATCTAAAACAGGAATCACAGACGTCGCAACCTCAGCGGTTACTGGAGATATTGGCACGAGTCCCATCACCGGTGCCGCGATTACATTGGTTTCTACAGAAGTGACCGGGACCATCTACACCGTCGATGCCGCTGGTCCTACGGGCAGTGTTCCAGACGCAGTCAAATTGACTTTGGCGGTAGGCGACATGCAGACCGCCTACTCCGACGCCGCGGCACGGACATCACCCAACTTTACTGAACTGGGAGCAGGAGACATCAGCGGGATGACTCTCGCCCCAGGCCTCTACAAGTGGAGCAGTTCGGTTGGAATAACCACCGGTGTCACTCTCTCCGGACTCGCAGATGATGTCTGGATTTTCCAGATCGCCGGAGATCTGTCCGCTGCGAGCGGTGCCATTGTCACTCTGAGCGGCGGCGCACAGGCCAAGAACATCTTCTGGCAGGTCGCCGGCCAAACGACCCTTAACACGACCGCTCAGTTCAAGGGAATCATCTTGTGCCAGACATTGATTGCAATGAAAACCGGCGCATCGCTGAACGGCAGGGCGCTGGCACAGACTGCGGTTACGTTGGAGCAAAATGCCGTGACCAAGCCATAGACAACGGATTCCACCTCACAATGCCCATGTGTCCTTAATCGGCGCATGGGCATTTTTTCGTTCAGCGGCCCTGATCGAAATATCGGTGCACCCTGCGGTCTTTACCCCAGTGGAATAGCTTCTGTGTGAGATCACTGTATGTCATGAACTCGTTGATCATTTACGTCGCCCCAATTGCCAGTGCGCTCGCGCTGGCAATGTCACCTGCAGTGGGCCAGACCATTCCCCCAAACACCTATAACCCAGCGAGCGTGCAATCCGCAACCGCTGGTCCAGATGGCTTCATTGTCGTGAAGGGAATCATTTATTCAGTACGACAAGGCCGGGCGACAGTGCTCCCAGACAGCCTGCGCTGGACAGGAACAACGCAGGGCGTGAACGGGTTTCCTCGCTCCATCCAAATGCTCCAACCCGGTTTCATGCTGACGACAGAAGGTAAAATTGTTCCAGCGCCGCAAAATGTCGTATTCTCGAGCAATGCGGTGGGAACCATCGCTCCCGTCAACGACACCAACAATGCCACGGACAACAGTACCACTCGGAGTACGGACAACTCCACAGAGAACAGGACCACACGCAGCACCGACAATTCCGTCGATAACCGCACCACACGGGCTACCAGCAACGCCACCGACAACAGGACAACCAGAAGCACCAACAATGCTACAGATAATCGCACTACCAACGGCTCACCTCGGTAGGCCCGTCCATTCCTGCAGGCTGGATCAGCCGGCGGGCGTCAGGGCTAGATGGAGATGGGCACAGAATCGGGGTGGAGGGGGCTTTCATTGCGCTGCGTGCGGATGGCCCCGCTGGTGACCATGGCGCTTGACCAGTTCAAACTCTGGATCGTTCTGCTCACACAAAGGATGTCGAGCTTTGTGCTGTTCCCTCCGTCCGTGGTTCTGAGCATTCTGCTCGTTTGCGGCATAATTTAGATCGTCAGGTCCATCCTGGAGTTCAAAATGCGCTCCGGCCAGCGGCGAGACGGTTACTACTGAACCTGAAACCCGTGAGAGCCGGATGATCTTTTCACCGGGTTGTCCGGCCCTTTGGCTTAAATAATTGGGGGCAGTGTCAAAGTCTCAATCCGGTTGTGGCGAAGGTATAGTAAAGCTGACCGTTGCTCCCGCTCCGTGAATGCTCTCTGCGCGTACTGTTCCTCCATGCGCTTCCACGATTTGCTTCACAATGGCCAGGCCCAGACCAGTTCCTTCGGTGGCAGGGTCAGTCGCAAGTTTGTCGAATACTTTGGAAAGCATCTCTGGCGGGATTCCCGCGCCGTTATCATGCACGAGGCACGTTACCGTGCCTCCGTCCACGCTCGCGCTCACGACGACCTTCCCGCTTGCTGCATACGTGAATGCGTTGCCCAACAGGTTCTGGAAGACTTGGGATATGAGGCCCGCATCAGCGTAAATAGAGAGGTCGGGTGAAATCTCATTGACGACCTCTATAGCGTTTTTTGACGAAAGCGGGCTCATATCCCGGATGAGGCGTTGAACCAGTGGCCAAAGCTCAAAGCTGCGCCGTTCAGCTTTGAAGGAACTTCCCGAATTTTGGACGTTCGTGTCCATCACCCGCTTTATCAGTTCCTCAACCCGCGTCAGGTTGCGGTGGAGAATCACGAACAACTCGCCCGCCTCCTCCGGAGAGTTGGAAGCCATCCCATCCTTGAGTTCCGCTACGAGAAGGGAGATGGCATTTAAGGGCGTACGCAAGTCATGTGCGATAAACGCGAGGTGTTCACTGTCCCGCTCAATGCGGATGAGTTCTTGTTGAGCGGCAAAAGCCATCACCGCCATCCTTACTGCTTCGTCAATGCGATGGTTGATGATTCGCGAGGCGTCGCCTACCACGTACAGATTGTGCCTTTCCGCGACGGTATCAAAGGCGACTCGAAGCAGATTGTATTCAGTGACGACCTCCCCAACGTCAAGGCCATCATAGAAGCGCTGAACTCCATGCACTGGAGGGCTTCCGCGAACATGTTCCTCAGAGAGGTTGCCCTCGCGGCCCAAAGCGAGATCGCGAATGATCTCTGCAATGATGGCTGGCAGGTGATCCGTGATCGTGGGTTTATTGAGATTTAGCCCGCAAAGCAGCTTCTCGGCCTGCAACCGCCACTCGCTTATGATCTCCTCTTGGGATTGTCTAAATACTTCGGCAAGGTGTTCGACAGTACAGTGTGCTTGAGTCGCCATAATGGGAGAGCACCGACATGGTCGCAGGCTCATGGTCAAAAAGGAACACCGCTTCCTAAGCTAACTTTCCCGTTTCGCAGCCGAGTCGATCTTGGGCCGATGTGTCCGTCTCGCTCTTCGCCCGTTCCTCCGCAGCTTCCGCATGCGTGGTCGGATGGCCCGAAACGGGATGATGGAGGGCTTCTGTGACCTCTTCTTTCTCACGATGCAGGACCTCATCCTTGTGCTTTTTTTGCTCAGCCCGCTTGTGCAGTTCCTTGGGTGATTTGTCGCTCATAAGCTCACATTTAACATTGTTCGCGGGCGTTCGGCAATACGGTGAAACCCTCAGGTCCGCTTTCCATCGGCACCTCGCCCGAAATAAGCGGATAGGTCATCAGAGAAAGAGCTGGATGCAGTTGCGATTCCGGAAGCAAAATGTACCCAACGTCTTTGGTTAGAGTGGGCGACCCACTTCCACCTTATGTAAATCCTTCCACAACCCCTCTTCACGTCCCAAGCCCGTGTGACCTTATCCGGTGCATGGGCTTTTTCGTGTCCACAGCCCCCAACCCGAAACCCAACGTGCATCCCATCGCTCTGCCCATCGCGGAATTGCCCCCGCCTCGCTCTGGCCTGGGTCACGAGATCAACCCCAGATTCACTCTACCCGCCCTGCACCCCCTGAAAATAGAACGAACCAATGACGGCTGGATCGCCCTCACCGGCACTGACCTTGATCGTTTTATCACCATGCGTCTGGAACAGCCTGCAGAAGGTCCTCCCGTCGCTGTGCTAAGCCATGGTGGAGCCGGAGGTGGTCGAGATCGAAAGGGACTGTTTATAGACCCTTCAGCAGCAGCGAAACAGCGTCTTTGCGTGCCCGGCTCCTGGCCTTTTTCTCTTTGGCATCCTTGCTCAGTGTCTTGAAAGCACGCTCGGCCTTCAATGCTGCTGACAGGCTCGCTGCCGGCCAGGATTTGATCAAAACCACGGGGCCCCTCCCCTTCGTGTAGCGCGCCCCTTTACCGGCGTTGTGCTGCCCAATGCGGCGGGTCAGATCGTTGGTGATGCCGCAGTAGAGCGAGTTGTCCTTGCAGCGGAGCACGTAGAGGACCCATTTTTTGGTGGATGCCATGGGCTTTGATCCGTTCGAGTGGAAAAATGGTGGGTAGGGCTGGGTTCGAACCAGCGTAGGCGTAAGCCAGAAGATTTACAGTCTTCCCCCTTTAACCACTCGGGCACCTACCCATTTTTCCATTCAGGCTCGCGCGTTTCGGCGCGGGCGGGCGGGACAGAAGCGAGAAACGAGCCTTTCCGCAAGGGCTTTTTTGATGTTTGGACGGAGAGAATTCGGGGTTCGAGGTTGAACCTTGGAGTTGCGATGGCCACCATTAGCCATGCTCACCCTCTCCTGCACTCCTGAACCCCGCTTTGCAGTCGGCGGCGAGGCGGACGGGGCTTTGGAGAAGGCGCTCGTGACGGCGTGGTCGCAAGGCGAGGAGGAGGGACTGGTGTGGCTGGCGACGGCGGGGCTGAACGCTCCTCTGGAGCCGACGCTGGCCTGGCTGCGGTTGTGGGCACGGCGGTTCTTCGGGCGCTTGTGCCAGACACGCGACGCGGCGGTGGTCGAGGTGCCCGGGGAGGCGGAGCGGCTGGAGTTCCTGGCGGGCGTGCCACCGATGCTCGGCGCGGAGTACCTGACGGAGACCCTGCTGGCCCACTTGTGGGAAGCCATGCGCACTCATGTCGCGGCGGAAGCGGGTGCGGACCTGGACAAGTGGTTGCACGAGCGCAGTGCGCTCTGGCATCTGGTCGGAAGGGTGACCTTCCATCTGGCAGAGAACAAGCGCAACGCGGAGCGGCCGTTCGCCTTCCTGGCCACGTTCACGGAGAAGGTCTCGGCCTCCGGGCAATTGCAGCACCTGCCTCTGGGCAAGGCCTTGCAGATGTATGCCGGGCAGAAGGATCAGGCGGCGCTCAATGCGCTGCTGGAGCCTGTGCGGGCGGCGGCGGAACGCAGCGCGCTGGTGAAAAGCCTTTTCGAATCCCGCCAGCTTTTCCAGGCGCTGGCCTGGACGCCGGTGGAGGCCTATCGTCTGGTGCGCGATCTGGCGCTGCTGCAGGAGTGCGGCATCGTCATGAAGGTGCCGGACTGGTGGAAGGGCGGCAAGCCCGCGCGCGCCACCGTGCAGGTAACTCTCGACACGGCCAAAGGCACCACGCTCGGGGCGGGCGCGATGCTGGCTTTCAGCGTGAGCATGAGCATGGGGGGCGAGCCGCTCACGGAGGAGGAAATCGCCAAGATCAAGGCCTCGGCCTCCGGACTGGTGACCTTGCGCGGGCAGTGGGTGGAGATTGACCGCGAGCAGCTCGACCAGGTGCTGGCGCACTGGACGAAGGTGCAGCAGGCGCACGCGGGTGGCGGCCTGACCTTCCACGAGGGCATGCGCTTCCTCTCCGGCTTCGGCGGCCAGGGACCGGCCACCAGTCTGGCGGGATTTGATGACGCGAACGCGGCCTCGTGGGCCGAGGTGGTCGCAGGCAAGGGTTTGGCGGAGGTGCTCCAGCAGATGCGTGATCCAGGCTCCGTCAAGCCGCCGGGCGACCTCAGAGCGGTGCTGCGTCCCTATCAGGAGCAGGGCCTGGCGTGGCTGCTGTTCATGCAGTGCCTGGGCATCGGCGCCTGTCTGGCAGATGACATGGGCCTGGGCAAGACGGTGCAGGTCATCGCGCTGATCCTGGCGTTGAAGCAGGAGGGGCAGGCCACCAGCCTGATCGTTGCACCCGCTTCTCTGTTAGGCAACTGGCGCGCCGAGTTCGAAAAGTTCGCGCCCTCGCTGCGGATCTTCACCGCGCACGCCTCCGGTGCCTCGCGCGAGGATCTGGCGGCGGTGGAGAGCGACCCCGCGCGCGCTTTGCGCGGGGTGGATGCCGTGATCACCACCTACCAGGTGATCACCCGCAGTGAAGCGGTGCAGAAGCATGGCTGGAACTTGCTGGTTCTGGATGAGGCGCAGGCCATCAAGAACCCCGGCAGCGGCCAGACCCGGGCGGCCAAAAAGCTGCATGCGCGCGTGCGTGTCGCGCTCACCGGCACGCCGGTGGAAAACCGCTCCGGCGACCTGTGGAGCCTGTTCGATTTCCTCAATCCCGGCCTGCTGGGCAGTGCCGCCGTGTTTGCTGAAACGCTGAAGCGACTCAGCACACCCGCCGGCACGAACTTCGCCCCCCTGCGCCGCCTTGTGCAGCCCTATATTCTGAGGCGCATGAAGACCGATAGACGCATCATCAGCGACCTGCCGGACAAGACGGAGGTCAAGGCGCGCTGTCCCCTCACCCGCAAGCAGGCGACCATTTACACCCGGCTGGTGGAGGAACTGAAACGCACGCTGGCGGACGAAACCCTGGAACCGATGCAGCGCAACGGCCAGGTGCTGGGCTTCCTGATGAAGTTCAAGCAGGTGTGCAACCACCCCAGCCACTGGAGCGGCGACGGCCAGTACAAGCCGGAGGACAGCGGCAAGTTCATGCGCCTGACGGACATCTGCACGGAACTGGCCGAGCGCCAGGAACGCGCCCTGGTGTTCACCCAGTTCGCCGAGATGTGCGACCCGCTGGCGCAGCACTTGGCACAGGTGTTTGGCCGCCCCGGCCTGGTGCTGCACGGCGGCACGCCGGTGACGCAGCGTGCTAAACTGGTGGAACAGTTCCAGGCCCCTGACGGGCCGCCCTTCTTTGTCCTCAGCGTCAAAGCCGGCGGCACGGGCCTCACGCTGACCGCCGCCAGCCATGTGGTCCATTTCGACCGCTGGTGGAACCCGGCAGTGGAGAACCAGGCGACCGACCGCGCTTTCCGCATCGGTCAAAAAAAGAACGTGCTGGTGCACAAATTCGTCGTCCCCGGCACCATCGAGGAGCGGGTGGACCGGCTGCTCGAGGAGAAACAGGCGCTCGCCAATGACCTGTTAGGCGGTGAGGCCGGGACGGAGAAGTTGCTCACGGAGATGAGCAACGAGGAACTGCTACGGTTTGTGGCGCTGGACGTGGCGGCGGTAGAGTGAACCCGCGGCGAGGTGCTAAGTGCAAAACGAGCGGACGGGGGCGTTCCCGGTTCAGGGTTCCCGGTTGTGTGAAGAGCAGCACCCTGAAGCACGACGCCAGCAAACGGACAGCCACAGGTTGGCCGCAGGGTGAAGCGAAACGGCATCAACCGGGAACCGGGAACGCTGAACCGGGAACGTTTGTGGTCAGCAGCTCGTCGGCAGGTGCAGAGCGAGCTTCACGGCATGGTCCACGGCACCGCGTACGAAGCCGAGGCACTCGACGGCGCCTTTCGGCTTGCCGGGCAGGGCAATGACAAGGGAGTTGTCCACCATGGCGGCGAGAGAGCGCGAAAGAATGGCGTTGGGGGTAATGTCGAAGGACTTCATGCGCATGACCTCGCCGAAGCCGGGCACCTCGACGCGCATGATGCCGCGAATGGCCTCGGGGGTGACGTCGCGCACATCCACACCGGTGCCACCAGTCGTTAGTACGAGACCACAGCCCTGGGCGCTGAAGGAACGAATGGAAGTGCGTATGCGCTCGATGTCATCCGGGACGATGGCTTCGGCCGTGACCTCCCAGCCATAGCCCTGGCAGGCCTGGCGCAGGGCCGGGCCACCATGGTCCTCATAGACGCCCGCGCTGGCGCGGTCCGAGATGGTAAGAATGCCGACGGTCATGGGTGGGAGTTACGTTTTCGGACCGGAGGGCAAGGCTGCCGGGGGCTGCGTAGCCTTCGGTGTGTAGTAATAGCTGGCGTAGTTGTAGTACGTGTACTCTTTCAAGCTGCTGCTGGAGCGGTTGAGGATGACGCCACCGACGTTGACCTGGCGATCATACAAAAGATCGAGCGCCTTGCCTGTGAGGCGGGCCATGGTGGAGGACATGCGCACGACGAAGAGCACGGTGTCAACCTTGGGCGCGAAGCTGCCGGTGTCGTCGGCTACGAGCACGGGTGCGCTGTCGAAGATGACGTAATCATACTCGTCGGCCATTTGCTTGAGCATCTCATCCGCCGTGCGGGAGAGCAGCATTTCGGAGGTCTGATCAAAGACTTCACCCCGTGCGAGCAGGTCGAGGTTGCGGGTGCTGGTTTCCTGCACGGCATCGCGCCAGTGGACGGAACCGCGCAGGGCTTCGCTGAGTCCGGGGGTGCAGGGCAGCTTGAAAAGCTCGCTGATGCCGCCGCGGCGCAAGTCACAATCCGCGAGCAGCACACGGGACCCGGCCAGCGCCATGGTGATGGCGAGGTTGGCGGTGACGGTGGTCTTGCCCTCGTTGGGCACCGCGCTGGTGATCATGATGGTCTTGGGCTGCTTGCCGCGCCAGTTCTTGAACAGTACCGAGGAGCGCACATTGCGAAACGCCTCCGCATAGAGGTGCCGGTCATCGCCGGAGCGCAACAGGGCCACGTCGCCGCGCTGACGCTGCTCGGGAATCTGGCCCAGAATGGCTTCATTCGGGAACAAGGTCTGGAACTCACTGAAGGAGTTCATGCGGTCGTCAAGCCGGTCGAACAGCAGCAGGACGATGATGCCTGCGCCAAGACCAAAGCCCAGGCCGATGAGAATTTGCATGGCCCAGGGCTGCACATCTTCCACTGCGGTGGAGGCGCGCTCCATGACAGTGACGTAGTCGCCCTGCACGTCTTCACTGACAGTGAACTTGTGCATCAGTTCAAAGACCTCGTGGTGGGTCGCCACGCTGGCTTCGAGGTTCTTTTCCAGACGAGCATGCTCGGCCAGTTTGGCACCCACTTCAGTGGCCTGCTGGGTCAGTTCCTGGATCTTGCTGTCCAGCACCTGAATATGCCGGGAAATGTCCGCCTGCTGGCCCTTCTGCTCCTCCAGTATCTGCGCCTGATAGGTTTTCAAGATGCCCTTGGCTTTGGCAATTTTCTCCTCCATCTCGATCACGGCCGGATGGCCCGGTTTGTAGGAACGCAGGAGCTCATCACGGTCTGCGGTGAGCAGCAAAATGCTGTGCTTGAGATCGAGGTAGTCCTTCTCCGCGGAAGTAAAACCCAGAGCGCGCTGGGTAAGCGAGTTGTCAGTGGATGAAGTGTCGCCAAGTTTGCCAGGAGCAGGGGTGGTGGGCACGTTGCCGGAATTCAGGGTCTCCTTGCGCTGCACGGCGGCGTCCACATCCTTGAGGGCCAGTTCCACCTCGGTGAAAAGCACGCGCAGGCGTTCCCGCTCGTTGTTGTACTGGCGCAACATGTCAGCCGCCTGGTTCTGATTCTGGCTGATCACCACCACGTTGTTGTTCTTTTTGAAGTTGGCAAGATTATCGGCATTCTCGCGCACCTCCTTTTCACTTTTCACCACGTCTTCGGCCAGGGCCTGTACAGCTTTGTTGCGCTGCTGCTCACGATTGCGTTCACGGAATTCCCTGAACGAGTCGAGAAGAGCATTGAGGAAGGTTTTAACGTAATCCTTGTCGGACCCGACGACGGCGACATTGAAAATGGCGGAACCCTTGTTCTGGCTCACGCGAACTTCCACATCCGCCTCCCTTAGGTCCGGATTGACGGCGCGCACGCGCTCCAGCGCATTGCGGCGCATCTCACTGCTTTCGAGCGTCTCGATGATGGTGCCGTAGAAGTCGCTGAGATATTCCTGGTAGCCCACGTTGGAGCCCACCACCATATGCCCGCCCGCCACGAGCTTGGCCAGGGAAATGTAGTTCTGCGGTTTGCCGGTGATGCGCAGAGACTGCACGCAGACGCCGATGCTGGCGGTGAGGAGCAGAAACCACCAGCGGCGGCGCAGCAGGATCTTATAGCGCTGAAACTTGGCCGAAGCCTCGTGAATGCGCGCGAGGGGCACGGACTGGCCCGGAAGTGCGAGATTGGGTTCCATGAAATGCGGGGCGCTAGAGGCCGTGAAGATTAACGGGTTTTCGACAAAGGCGGAAATGAATTCTTCCCGGTGCCTTAAAGGTGAAGTGCCGCCATTCGTCCGCCGGCCTTGAAGCACGCGTGATGCGCGGCCGCCGCCTGGCCCATGATCCCCAACCAACCAAGAGCCGTGAAAGCAGAGACAGCACTGCTAGAACTGCGCGATTTTCTCTTTCACAATGATCACGTCATTGTTCCGTACGTAGATGTCATGGTCCAGGTTTCCCCTGGACATAATGTCCTCCATGTTCACTTCCACCGTCTTGTTGCCGCCCGGGGTTCGGCGCACAAGCCTGACTTTCTTGGTGTTGGCGAACTGGGCGAAGCCGCCTGCGCGCAGAATGGCCTGGCTTATGCTCACGTCCTCATCCACCGGCAGTTCATACTTCCCCTGGCGCTGAACCTGGCCAAAGATGGTGAAGAATTCGGGTGCATTGGGCGTGCCTGCAGCACCACCGCCATGGCGATCGGCCGCCCGATCCAGGGCAATGATCACGGTCGCCACCTTGTAGTAGCTTTTTTCGAGGTCATGCTTGATGGCGAGCGCGACATCGCGACAGGTCCTGCCGGCGGCTTTCACCAAGCCCACGTGCGGGGCCTGAAGCTCCCCCGAATCCTGGACGCGCAGCACAATCGGAGGAGTGCGGTCTTCGACAATGCGGAAGCTCACCAAATCGCCATAACCAAGAGCGCGCGAGTTGTCGAGCTGGTCCATTGTGTTGATAAGACCGGCGGAGCGGGCCTCATCACTGGCGGAGGGGGTGACCTGTGCCACCGGCTGGCGCTGGGGCTTTGCGGCCTGGAAACCTGGATCCTGAGCCAGCGCCTGGCCCCAGAGTGCGGCGACGATGCAAGGGAAGGCAAGAGCCTTGTGGACTTTCATGGTACGTAAAGGAATGCGGAGGCAAGACCAGGATTGGACCTGCAACCGCGGCAAGCATTAGAAATTATAATTCATCGCCATGATGTAGCGATTCTGGTTGAAGCTCGCCAGCGCCAATTGAGCATCCGTCACGAAGTAGCGATACCCCAGGGAAGCGCTGAGCTTGCGGGTCAGGCTGTAGTTGACGTCAAAACTGTAAGACTGCTGGTTGTAGTCGCCGTTGATCAGGTTGGAATTGGCGATCCCGTAGTGGTAGCCAACACCCAGGCGCACCCGCGAAGTGAGCTGATGAGTCAGATAGAGGTCCACGCCGTACTGCTCAAGGTCCTGCTTCTCCGTGCCATTAAACGTGGCGACATTGCCCGGGACGCCCCCCGATTCACTGGCGTTTTCATAGTAGGTGCTGATGGACAAGCGACTGCCCTCCCAGCCAATGATGCCCACCCCGTAACTGACGTAGTTCGCCGTGGTGTAATTGGAGGTGGTGTTCAACGCCGCTTCATAACCGAAATTCAAAGCCTGCGAAATGCGCGACGAGAGGCGGTTGGAGATGGTGACGTTGTAGTAGGGCGTGGTCAGGTTGTTGCTGTCGACCCGAACAGACCCCAGCGGCCGCTTGTCGAACTGGAAATCCTGCATGCCAGTGGCGACGCGTACTGAAGTGGCCTGGCCAAGGGGGGTGGTGTAAAAGACCCCGCCGCTGCCACTCGTGCCGTTGCTGTTGAACCCGTTCGGGTAGTCAATCCAGGAATAACCACCCTCGATCCCCATGGTTGAGACCCCGTCAGGGCGCCAAGCCAGGGACGTGTGCAACGAATCGACCGAACGGTCGAAAATGTTGTCCACCTTCTCAAGTGCCATGGAATCGGATCTCATGAGGTTGACGGACAGATTGAGTTCCGAATTGATGGGATACTCTGCCGCAAGCCCGGCATCATTCTGGAACATCCCGAAGACGTTGGTGCTGTTGAGCGCGAAATTGGTGGGGGTGGCCGGCCGCACGGAGATGCGGTCATAAACGACGACATAGGCATCGCCGATCTTGCCATCGAACGAAATGGAACTGCCCGGCAGCACGTTGATCATGAAATTCTTCCCATAGGGCGAGGCCTCGGGATGCTCAAAGTAGTGGTCAAATCCAACGGCGGTGGAAAGTTGCAGGGCGCTTGTTTCCGTCACCTGGTAATTGGCGCTGACATTGAGGTAAAGACTTTCGATGGCAGCCCCCTGCGGGTTGCTGTGTGAGCGCATGATGTTGTCGTCGTATTCAAGCAAGTTGCTCACTCCAAAGCCCATGCTCAGCGGCCCATATTGCAGGTTCCGGTGCCCGGCCAGCTGTGAGTCCGACGTGAAAGGAGGGGCAAAGAACGTCGTCGCGGTCGGATAAGGTCCGGAGTACTGGGTGTAGTCGCCAGCCTGCCTGAGCGAGTACATGCTATAGCCGGTGGCGGCGCGAGGGCGACCAATCTGCTCGGTGGCGTTCTGCATGATCGAGCCCGCATCTTCAGTGCTGCCGCCGCTTGACGAGGTGGTGCCCGAATAACCTTCGGCGGTGTAGTTGTAGCTGCCTTCGGCGTCGCGGATGCCGCTCTCGGCGTTGGGTGAATTCTGACCGGTTTTGCTAGCAGCCCTGCCGCGCAGGTCATCAAAAAACAAACCCGTCTGCGAAGGCGAAATCCCATACTGGGCGAAGACCTTGGGTGCAGCCGACACGAGAACAGCCAATATCAGCAATCGTGGAGCAAGCCTGAGAGTGTTGTTTTTCGGAATGGCAAACCTCATATGGGAAGATCATGGACGCTGTGGGAAATAAGGATAAAAGCAAGTTGTGAACCCTTTGTCCATCATAAAACGATCAGATGTCTATGCGGAGACGGATATTGCACCAGCTCTCCGCATCACCCAAGTTCCTGACGCTTGAGTGCCTCAGTAAAACCTTGGTAGCCAAGCCTGTTGCCTAGGCGCGACAATCACAAACTCGTTACCTGCCCCAAACCTCGCTCCCAGCCACCCCTCCTCTGGCTGCAAGTGACTCAAACCCGAGCGACGCAATTGATAGGGACTGGCTGCAACAAATCCCGGCCCGATGAAGCTTGGCAACGGTGGGCCCGGTACTGTTGACAAGTCCGGGGTAAATTCAATACAGGCCTGCGGTCGCGAAACCACGTGAGACTTGGCCTTTGCCGAAGCTATCGCCCGCCGAATCGCGGCGTTCGGGTTCAAATACCAGTTCTAACTGTTCCATCTTCCCCGTTGCCAATTCCCAAGGCTCCAGGCATGTTTCCCTCTCCTCATGCGAGCGAGCGGCGATATTCTTGACCAGCGACAACAAAACTTGAAGACGGTTCATAGTGGGCTTCATGACAAGTAATAGTGTTCACGTGAACACTATTAGTCAAGTTTATCTTGAGCTTTCTTTGATCTTGCCTCACATACTTTTGCCTTTTTGAACGCCGTGGACACCTCCCGCCTCACCATCCCGCAGTATGCCATGACGCTGGCCCACGTCGCCAGTCTGCGCTCGGAGGACCCCTTTCGAAAAGTGGGAGCGGTGGCGTTCGACTTTGACAACCGTGTGATCGGGACTGCTTACAACGGTCTGGCACCGGGCTACAATGCCCAGGCCGAATTTTGGCAGGACCGCGATGCCCGGCGCAAATACATGATCCACGCCGAGGTGAACCTGTGCAGCCTGTTCACGCGCGGCAACGTCAAGCTCGTGGCCTGCACCACCAAGCCCTGCACCAGTTGCATGCAGATGCTCTGCGCCTATGGCGTCAAAGAAATATACTACGGTGAGCCCTACCCCGAGTCCGAAGCCGACGCCATTTCGGAGATCTACGGCGTGCAGTTGGTGCAGATGGACAGCCTGCCGTTTGAAGTCAAACGGGTGAAATGAAGCCGGGATGGTCGGAGCCCATGGGCTCCGACTGACCTACAATCGTTCCGCCAGTTCCATGACCTTCTTCTGCAGGGCCTTGGCGGAATGCAGCAGGCCGGTGCTATTCCCTGCGGGTACAGCTGGGCGCAGCAGCACCGTGCCGCGGCCTTGGAGATGGAGAGCAGCGATCACCTCGCCATCACTTGCGGCAGCCGCAGGGCCAAGCAAGAGCACGTGGCTGATGCGCTCCTGGGCATCCACGCCCTGCTCGTAGTAGGGGCGGATGGCGGCCACATTTTGCACAGCGACGAAGCGAATGCTACGCACCTTGGCCAGCCCTGTAAGTGAGTGGGCGAGGTTGAGGAACACGGCGGCGGGACGGCCTATGATCGAGGAGTCAGGGAGGGCGGGTTCCGGCAGAAAACTCATCAGCACCACGATGAGGTCGCGAGGTTTGCTGGCACCGGTAACTTCCACATCCATGGCCAGCGCGGGCGCGTCGTGATTGTTTTTGTCCAGCACGGTGCGTACCGTGTAGCCCATGTTCTCAGGCCCCAGTGTGGACTCCATGAAGGTGGCGAGCGTTTTGGCCCGCTCCTGCGCCGGCTTGGACAAGGCTTCGGCAAAAACATCCTCATAGTGCTTCAGGTCGGCCTCGTTCAATTCTTTGCGCAGGCCGGCAGCGTACTTGATGGCGCGCTGTGTGGTCTGCTCGCGCTTGTTGAAGTAAAAGACAAAGGAACCGGCGCCCAGCAGAACGAGGCCGAGAGGGAAGATGACGAGGGCCGCACGAATTAGGCGGCCCTGGCTTGCAGAAACGGTGGACATGGGATTGACGTCCATAGGTGCGGCACTGGTACTTTGCAATGGCGGTGAGCGCCTTCCTGCCCCTGCCCTGCTAGGCGAGAGCTGCGAGCACCGCACGCGCGGCACGGGCATAGGCACCGCCTTCACCCAGCGTGGCCACGACGGATGCCAGGTCCTGCTGCAGCGCAGCGCGTGTTTCCGGCTGGGTGAGCATTTGCACCATGGCCGCCGCAAGGCGTTCCGGCGAACAGAGATGCTGGACGAGCTCCGGCACCACCTCGCGTCCGGCAAGGACATTGATGATGCCGATAAACTTGATGCGCACAACCACCTTGGCGGCGAGGTAGGTGGCCCCTGCCACCTTGTACACCAATGCATAGGGGAGGCCGAAGCAAGCGGCTTCCAGCGTTGCGGTGCCGGACGCCACGGCACCCGTTTCGGCGCGCTGCATGAGGTCGTACACGGTGCCGGTTTCAATCCAGGCTATCGCTTCCGGCATGCCGGCAGCATCGGCCATGGCGCGCATTTCGGAAGCCAGCGCCGCGTTCGCCGCGCTGACCGCAAAGCGTGCGCCCGGCACGCTGCGCCTGATCACCTGGGCAGCCTGCATCATCACCGGAAAAAGCCGCTTCACTTCGTTCAATCGGCTGCCAGGGAACCAGCCCACCAACCCCGGCTCGCGCTGCCAGGGGCGGCGCAGGGTCTGCACACGGTCCACCATGGGATGGCCGGCGAACACGGTGCGCAGCCCGCTCTTCTCGTACAAGGGCTTCTCGAAGGGAAAAATGCAGATCATCAAGTCCAGCATCTTCGCCATCTGCTTGATGCGGCCTTTCTTCCAGGCCCACACCTGAGGGCTGATGTAATAGAGCAGGCGCGTGTCGATGTCGCGGTCGCGAATCGCCTTGGCAAGCCGGAGGTTGAATCCCGGGTAATCCACCAAAATCACTGCATCCGGCTTTTCCTCGGTGACGGCCGCGAGACAGTCATCCATGCGCTTTTTGAAATAGCTGTACCGCGCCAGCACCTCAACGAGACCCAGCACTGCTGCGGACTCCAGCCAATCCTCCACGCCCTCCCCGGCGACCTTGCGCATGAGCGGCCCGCCAAGTCCCTTAAAGCAAGTGCCAGGAGCCTGCTCGACGATCTCACGCATGAGGTTCGAAGCGTGCGTGTCCCCGCTGATTTCGCCGGCGACGATGAAAAGACGTTTGCCGTTTACCGTTTGCCGTATGCCGATTGCGGAATCGGATGCCATGAGTTCATCACTGAGCCGGTTCATGGCCGGAAGTCACCGCTTCCCGGCGGCGTTGTTGCGCTCGATTTGTTCGGTGATCTGCAAGGCGAGGCGCAGCGCCTCCGTGCCCTCACGACCGGACACCATGGGGCGCGTGCCCTGGCGCGCGCACTCCACGAAGGCGGCCAGTTCCAGTTTCAACGGCTCGTCCTTCTCAACGGTGACTTCTTCGCGCACGATCTTCATGCCGTCGCGACGATAGATCCAGCCGCTTTGCTCCTGGTAATCGAGTGACAGGTAGCACTCACTCTGGAACACCCGGATTTTGCGCAGCTTCTCAGGGCTCACCCGGCTGGCGGTGATGTTCGCCACGCAGCCGTTCTCGAACTTCAGCCGCGCATTGGCGATGTCCTCACGGTGGGTGAGCACCGGAATGCCCACGGCGTCCACATCCACGAGCGGCGACTTCACCAAATGCAGGATGATTTCGATGTCGTGAATCATGACATCAAGCACCACGCCAATGTCCATGCTGCGATTGGGGAAGGGCGAGAGCCGGTGTGCTTCGATGAAGCGCGGGCTGTTCATGCGTTCCTCAAGCTGGCGCATCACCGGATTAAAGCGCTCGATGTGCCCCACCTGCAGGATCAGGCCGCAGTCGTGCGCCTTGTTCACGAGCCATTGCGCCTCGTCCAGAGTGTCCGCGATGGGCTTTTCCACGAGCACGTGCTTGCCATGATCGAGCAGCACGCCGCCGATCTGGCGATGGGCCACCGTCGGCACGGCCACCGTGGCCGCATCCACGTAATCGACAAAGGCCGCGAGATCGCTGACCGCCCGGGTGTTGAAGGTGGCCGCCAACTCCTGCGCGCGCGCCTGATCGGAGTCAAAGATGGCGGCGAACTCGATCGCACCGTCGCTTGCCGCCGCCAGTTCCGCCATTACCCGCGCGTGGTTGCGACCAATCGCGCCCACGCCCGCCACGCCTACTCGAAATGCCTTGCTCATGCTCTATGTATGGGACCGTCTGGCGGCCCGTGGCGCGAAACTGGCGGTGTGAGGGGGGGATGTCAATGCTTCGTCGTGACGAGGAACAGTGGGAAGACCGAGTCTGACATTCGGATTTTGATCGTTCCCGCGCCCCTCTCACTCCTCCAAAGGTGCCTGCCGGACATCCCTGTGGGTGCGCGAAGTCACTTCGCGGAAGCGCTGTTCATAATCTGGATGGTTGGTGCCCATGATCCGATCCCACACATTGAAGTAGAGACAGTAGTTCCCGCGCATCTTCTCGTGGTGCATGATGTGGTTGGTGGGAGTGTTGATCAGTTTGCCCAGCCACGAATCCATCAGCCAGGGCACGTGGAACTCATAGCCCGTGTGCCCCGCGACATTGAAGGCGATCTGCCAGAGCATGAACACTACGAAGGCGAGCGGGTGCATGGGCATGACCACGATCGCGAGCGGGAAGATGCCCGCCTGCACCACCGCCTCCAGCGGCGCGAAGGCATAGGCGGCCCAGGGGCTCGGATTGGTTGAGAAGTGGTGGGCCCGGTGAAACCAGCGGAACAGCCGCCGGTGATGCATGAGCCGGTGCGTCCAGTAGAAATAGGTGTCGTGCAGGACGATGCAGAGCGCGATGCTGGCGCAGAACCAAGGCCAGCCGTAGAGGCCGATTTTGTTATAAAGCCGGGTGTGGCCATGAAAAACGGCAAAAGCCGTGAGCGCCCCGACGATGCCAAAGATCACCACCGTCAGGGCCGAGTAGCGGATCTCCCGCCATACGTCGGAGGAGGCGGGCATGCGCTCGATGATCTTGCGCTTCCACCAGCGGCGCTTGAACCAGACATAGCCCAGCAGCCAGGCCAGACCCGCGAAGATGGCGTAACGGATGGTCGTTTCCAGCGTGATGCCGAGCAGCAATTGGATGAAATCTGGTGTTTTGTGGACGGAGGTACCCAGCGCGGTCATGGCCGGTAAACGTAACCCAGCGCGGGGAATATCGCAATCTGAGGTGGAAAAGGAACCCGCGGGCATCACGCCAGCACAAAAGAGGGCATGAGATTCGTATTGATCACACAGGTCCGGCATTTGCATTTCCCGCTCTCCTGTCTTCCTGTCTTGTATCCTGTGTCTTTTCCCCCAATAGTACCTACCCCATGACCGCCACGCTCTCGCCTGAACACACCGAAGAAACCAACGCGAAAATCCTCGCCATCTCCGAGGATCAGATCAAGGGTTTCTTGCGCCATCCCTTCCATGCCATCGCCGAGAAGAGCGATGTGCCGCTGGACGTGGTTCTGGACCGCATCCGCGCGATGCTTGACGGCGGCGTGATCCGGCGGGTGCGCCAGACGCTGCTCGCCAACAAGCTCGCAGAGGGTGCGCTGGTGGCCTGGAAAGTGCCCGAAGACAAGCTCGACGCCGCCTTCGACTTCATGTTCAAGCAAGACCCGTTCAGCGGCCACGTGGTGCTGCGCTCGACGGACCGAGCGATCTCCGGCAGCGAGTACCGCCTGTGGACCACCCTGAAAGTGCCGGCGGGCAAGGAAGTGGCCGAGCACGCGGAAGTGCTGAAGCGCCTCATTGGTGCCGAGGAGTATATCCTCATGCCGGCGCACGGCATCTTTGCTCTGGGCGTAGGCCACGTGCGGCGCAAGACCATGGAAATCGGCGAGCGCAGCGACGAGCCCGCGAAAATGATGACCACCGGGGCCATACCGCTCACCGATGAAGAATGGAAGGTGCTGCTCGCGCTGAAAGGTGAACTCACCCCCGCTGAAATCTGCGCTGAGCCCTGGGCCGGGCGCGCCCAGCAGGCGGGCGTGTCCCTGGAGCGCTTCTGCCAGGTGGCGGAGAAGCTCGACATCAAAGGCGTGCTCGGGCGCTTCTCCACCTTCCTGGAGCATGTCAAGCCGTCACAGGCCGGCGTGCGCGTCACCCGATTCAACGGCCTGTTCCACTGGCGTGTCCCGGCTGGGATGCAGGAGCGAGCAGGCAGCGAAGTGGGCCGCCACACGATCATGACCCATTGCTATTGGCGCGAAGGCGGGCCGCAGTTCGGCAATGTCAATATCATGGGCGTGGTGCATGGCACTGACCGGGACCTGGTGCTGAAGCACAAGGCCGCCATCGACGAGCATCTGGCCGAGGCGGGCATCCCCTGCGATTACACCAATGTGTTCTGGGGCGGTCGCAGCGAGATCAAGCCCAGCGAGATTTCGCCTCTGGTGTATGCCGAGTGGCATGCCAAGTGGGCAGGCGTCGAGCATGCCGCATGATCGGAGGGGTTTAGCGGGTAGAACCATGAGAGGGGCGGTGCTTCGGCTGCCGCCCCATCGTCAAACCTGAGGTCAGGGTTCGATTCGCCGGGCTCATCCTTCGGGCTGCCTGGGGCGGTCGATTGCGGCGGCAAAGGTCAGGTGTATGATGCCAGCCATGATTCGCCTCTTCATCAAACGCCTCTTCGGCGTTTTGGGTCTGGGGACCGGTTCGCTCCTGGCCATCTGGTTCACGTGCCACTGGATCTGGCCGGCCGGCGGATTCGACACCCCCTACGATGGTGTCCGCCAACTGTTAATCCCAACGGTCTTGCTGGCACAGGGATGGGAGTGGCTGCGCCAGTAAATTCACCCAGTTCCATGGCCTGACGATTGGTGATGGCGAGGGGCTCTCATGCTAAAGAGCGACAGCGCTCGTGTGATCGCCGCGCCGTCCGCATCCAAAAAATGGAGTTCCCATGCGCCGCGCCAGATGATAGTTTCGAAAAGTTCAATCCGCTAAACCCATGACGCCGGCCATCCTTCCAGACCTCATCGTCATTGCGATCCTGATAGCAGCCTGTTTCCTTCCGGGAATTGCACCGCTGATCTTTGGTTTCGGGCTTCAATTCCTAGTGCGGCGCCCCTTGCCAGACTGGATCGCACCATTGGTTGGGACTGCTTTTACCGGCGTGTTCTGGCTCATGGAAGGCCACCTGCCGGTTTTAATATTTGGCGGCGAGCTCTTCTGGTTCTCGGCCATTGTCTCGGCCATTGTCTCAGTCGCATTGAGCACTTGCCTGTTCAAGTGGGGCGCGGGGCTCTGCCGTTGGATGTTTGCGCGGCGTGCATTGGGACCAAAGCCCTGAGCGCTCAGCTTCATTGTGATCCAGGGGAAGGAGGTTGCCTGCTTTAGCATGCAAAGCGATTTGACCCACACAGACCCATCACTCTCCAACCTCAGGATTCCGGGAGCACGACAGGCGGCCCGTAGAACTTGGGCTGGGTGTGCAGCAGGTGCATATCAAGCACCGCTTTTACCCTGGCAAAAACTTCGCGAACATAGGTCTTGAATGCATGGTCAATCTGCACATCCCTGGCGTTAAAAGCGATGGCATCAATGCCATAGCACTTGGCCAGGTAAAGGGCCCGCTCGTTGTGAAAACGCTGGGAGACGACTATAATCTGATCCTGGCCAAAGACCTTTTTGGCACGTGCGATGGAGTCGAGGGTGCGGAAGCCGGCATAGTCGCAGAAGATTTTTACCTCCGGCACACCGGCTTCGACCAGCGCCTCTTTCATGTCGGTGGGCTCATCATAGCCGCGGCGGTGGTTGTCACCGCTGACGATGAACGTCTTAATCTTGCCTGCCTGGTAGAGCTCGGCTGCGGCCTGGATGCGCTTTTTGAAGAAATAGTTGATCCCGCCGTTGGCTTTGGTTTTCGAACAACCCAACAGGACGGCCACCCGCTTGCCTGGCACGGCGTTCACTTCATCATACATGCGCCCTGCAGCAGTGCTGACGACCAGCCGCTGGCAGGCGAAAGCGAGCAGCGCCACCAGGGCGGCGGCGACGGTGATGAGCTTGCCCCAGTTCCGCTTTGTCATGGCGAGACTACTTCTCCATCGGAATCTCCAGCATCTGGACACCCTTCTGGGCGAGCAGATGGGTGAAGGGGTTGGTGGAGGCGATGTTGTACTGCTTGATTGCCAGGGACCAGAATGGCGCGAGATCGTGTTCAGAGGAGGACCAGAGCCGGTAGTGCAGGCTGGTCACGGTTTCGGTGTCGTTAATGATGGCGTTGATCTCGCGCGGCTTGAGGGCCTGCGGACCTTCCTTGATGAAGCGCCTGGCGATTTCATCCAAGTACTCGCGCGACAGTTCGGTGTAGCGGCGGCGGCGCAGGAGGCTCACGTGCAGACCGTTCACATAGGGGTCCAGGCACACCTGCATGAGGCCGTAGCTCTTCTCGATTTCAGGGGGCAGCTGCAGGCGCCCTTTCACCTCGGCGAGATTGCCCTCCATGTCGCTGAGGACGGTGGGCGGCTCCAGCTCCTCTGGAGTGAGGAAGAGGCCCAGCCGGCGCCCTGTCTGGGTGCTTGATAGGAGGATGGCCAGGGGGATGGCCAGCAGCAGGGAGGCCAGGATCGGACTGATCCAGAGGAGGAATTGATGCGAGATGCACAGAGCGGCAACGGTCCAGACGACGCCGAGCGTGGTGACTCCCCAAAAGGTGAGAATCACCTCCTGCCAGTCCACCCCGCCGGCCTTGCGCCGCTGGTTCACCCAGTGAACGCCCTGGCCGAGGACGATTTTGATGACGAAGCGCGAGTGGAACCACATCATCACCGGGGCCATCAGGCTGAAAATAACCGTGTCCAGGATGCTGCTGATGAAGGTGAGCAGGCGCAGCTTCAGCGGCTTGAACAGGCGGCCTGTGAGCAGTTCGTCGGAAAGAATCACCACCTTCGGCAGGAAGATGAGAGTGGCGGTCAACCATAGCAGGAGCTGGCCGGCGAGCATCGTCTGCTCCCGCTGTTGCCCGCCTGTCTTGTCTGGGAAGGCGGCGAGGACGGTCGAGAACACCAGGAACAGGAACCACAGCGGCGAACTGACGTAGCTGAGCACGCCGTGCGCGAAGTTCAGCCGGCTCATGGGGTGCCAGCCTTTGGCGAAAAGCAGCCAGAAGTGCTGCATGTTGCCCTGGCACCAGCGGCGATCGCGCTTGAGCATGTCGATGAGCGATGGTGGCCCCTCCTCGTAGCTGCCGCGCGTGGCCGGCAGCAGGCGCACGGCGTAGCCGGCCTTGCGCATGAGGGCTGCCTCGACGAAATCGTGACTCAGAATATGCCCGCCAAATGGCACCCTGGCCGGCAGTGGCGGCAGAGCGCAGTGCTCGATGAAAGGCTCCAGACGAATGATGGCGTTGTGGCCCCAGAAATTCGCCTCGCCGCCCTGCCAGTAGTTGATGCCGGCCATGAAAGCGGGCCCGTACAAGGCCTGTGCGAACTGCATCAGGCGGCCCAGCAAAGTCTCCGAGGCAACCTGCTTCGGGAAGGTCTGCAGAATACCCAGCCCGGGATTCTTCTCCATGATGCGCACCATGGCCACCATGAGACCGCCGGACATAAGGCTGTCCGCATCGAACACGATCATGTAGCGGAAGCGCTTGCCCCAGCGACGGCAGAAATCGGAGACGTTGCCGCTCTTGCGATTGATCGGCTTGCGGCGCTTTCGGTAGAAGATGCGGCCAAAAGCGCCGAGCTGACGGCAAAGCTCCAGCCAGGCCACCTCCTCCTCGATCCAGCGGTTGGTGTCGTCTGAATCGCTAAGCACGAAGAAGTCGAAATGCTGGAGCTGTCCGGTCTTCTCCAGCGAGAGGTAACAGGAACGCAGCCCTTCCCATACCCGCGTCACGTCTTCATTGTAGACTGGGATAATGATCGCGATGTTGGCAGTGAGGGGTGCTCCGTCGTCCTCGGCGGTGAGGCAACCCCACAGGTCGATGGGGTCATCCATGGGCCGGTTCTGCAGCCACACGCCGATCAATGCCGTCCAGAACCCGCCATTAAGCTGGTAGAACAGCGGCACGAAGACGAGCAGCAAGCCGATCTGCGACCAGCGCCAGCCGCCGCCCGAGCCGCCGCCGGTGAGAAACACTGCAAGCAACCAGGTGCCAAGGATCGTGCCGAGCAGCACGAGCACAAAAAACGTCGCCCGGCGCATGCGTGCGATGTTTTTGGGCAGCATGCCTGGGAGCGGGCCAAGGTTGGCTGAGTGTGCGCCGTTGCTCATTTCAGAAGCTTGTAAACATAACCGAGCACCAGCACCACGAGCACCAGCAGCAAGGAATACCGTGCATAGGGATGCTTGCCAAAACGGTCAAACGTATCTTCCGCCACGTTTGTGAGCCCCAGATCCATGTCACGCGGAGTCATCTTGGACACTTGGAGCCGGGGACCCGAAGTGCGCACCGCCACCCGCATGGCTTCCGCCATCTTCTCGGGCGGGTTCTGCTCATCGAGGAAGAAGTTGGGCCAGCGGTCAGGCCCGCCGGAAAGATGGAAGCCCAGCCGGCCCGAGGCCTCGATCTGGGCGTCTGTCATCTGCATATCGCGGTAAATCTTGCCGAGCCAGGCGCGCAGCATGTGGCGCGCCTGTTCGATGGCGTGATCCGTGGGCTTGCGCGAGGGATCCTTGGCGTGAGCCTCAGCGGCCTTGCGCAGCGTGGCCAGAATGAGCTGCGTGCGCCGGATGCGGTTGTGCAGACGGTAGGAGCGGAAGTAGTCCGCGAGACGGGCGTAGGCCTCGTTCCACTCCTCCTCCGTGCCCGTTCCGGGGGCGAACTGGATGTTTAGCGCCTCCATTGATACATCCAGTGCTCGGAGATCACAGTTTCCTTGTCTTTGAGCTCACAGCTCATCTCGATCAGGTTGGTCTCCGCCGGGATGTCCAGCTTGAAGAACGCGCGCCAGCCGCCAGTTTCTGAATTCTTCATGACCCGCTGGTCGAGCACCTTGGCCTTGCCACTGGCGATTTTCACGTCAATTCCCGGTTCCCAGCCAGCCGGCTTGTCGCCCTGCGCCTCGCCCTTGGTGAAATCGACCACGTAGAGGTGGTTGATGGTGTCCATGACGAAGCCGCGGCGGGTGGAGGTGACCTTGGCCAGCTTGCCGGGTTCATGTTCGTCCAGCCACTGGAGGCGGTAGCTGAAATTAAGCGGCTCATCCGCCGTAGGCATCTTCGCCGGCTGGTAAAAGGTCACGATGTTGTCCCATGTTTCCTCGCCCGTGGGTATCTCCACGAGCGTGATGTTGCCGGCATCAAAGCCCGTGAGAGGCTCGACCCAGACGGCGGGACGGCGATGGTAGGCGGCCTCGAGATCCTCGAAATGCTGGAACTCGCGATCCCGCTCGGACAGGCCGAAGCCCTTGATCTTGGGCACGTCGAACAGGCTCAGGCGAAGCTGGCCGGTCGTGTTATCAAAAGGGCGCCAGATGCTCGGTCCCTTCTCCACCTCGATCTGCAGGCCGTCCGAATCATGCACCTCAGGACGGAAGTCATAGGGCTTCGGGAAGGAGTTCTCGCCAAACCAGAACATGCTGCTGAAGGGCGAGATGCCGAGCGATTTCACCGGCTTGCGCAGGTGCACGGTGCCTTTGACAAACATCTCAGTGGTTTTGCCGGGCATGGCCTCGAAACTGTAGGCCCCTACCACGCTGGGTCCGTTGAGCAGCGCCAGTACTTTGAAGAAGCGGTCGCCGGTCTGCGGCTTCTCAAACCAGAAATGCGTGAAGTCAGGGAACTCTTCGGGGTCGCCGCCTATGGTGTTGATTGCAAGGGCGCGGGCGGACAGGCCGTAGCCGAGGTCCGTCGTGACCGCACGGAAGTAGCTTGCACCCATGAACACCAGGAACTCGAAGCGGCGGTTCAAGAACGAGTCAGGAGCCATCACCCGGAAGCCGGCAAAGCCGTCGGGGTACTTCGTGCCCTCCGGCACCTTGAGCTGGCCCCAGTCGAACAGCTTTTGATCGTAACCGATCGGCGAGGCCTTGCCGCCCGTGAGATCGTACATGCCCACGGTCTTTTTGGCGGTCCATCCGGGATGGAAAAATTCCAGGCGGAAGGTTTGCCCGCCACCGTACTGCGCCATGTCTTCGCGGAAGCGGATCTGCCGGGCACCATCATACTTGAGCTTGTCGAAGAATGGGTCGAGCGGCTTCTGGGACGCCACGTAGGGCAGATGGGCAAGCTTGGCCACCAGGCTCTGCAGGGAAGCGTAATCTTTCACCCCCAGGGCCGGATCAGCGTCTGCGGCGACGCCCGCTGAAACGGACACAACAAGGCTGCATATCACGACCAAAGGGGCCTGCCGAAAAAAAGAAGAAAGAATCATAGACGATGATCGAGGGGGAGAGCGGGGGACAATGGCGCAAGCGCCGTGCCAGTCAAGAAGTGCCACCGAATCATAGCTCGAGCTTTATCGGCCCCCGGTACTTCGCACCGTATCCTCGATCTCCAGCGGCCAGTGCAATCGAACCCTACACTTACTAGATGCGGTTTATAATGGCGCACTTCACTTCTGCCCGCCTAGGCCGTTTTGAAAATCTGGGTCTAGACAATCCCCTGCGCCAGCATCGCGTCCGCAACCTTGACGAAGCCTGCGATGTTGGCGCCTTTGGCGTAGTTCACGTGGCCGTCAGCTTCCTTGCCCTGGAGCACACATTGCTTGTGGATGTCGCGCATGATGGTGCGCAGGCGGGCATCGACTTCCTCGCGGGTCCAGCTCAGGCGCAACGAGTTCTGGCTCTGCTCCAGGCCTGAGACGGAAACACCGCCCGCATTCGCCGCTTTGCCTGGTGCGTACAGCACCTTGCTTTCTGCGAATTTGGTCACGGCCTCGGGCGTGCAGGGCATGTTCGCGCCTTCAATCACCGCCCGGCAGCCGTTCTTGATGAGCACCGCCGCCTCCGCACCGTCGATCTCGTTCTGGGTGGCGCACGGGAAGGCCAGCTCACAGGGAACGGACCATGGGTGGCCCTCATGGAACTCGGAGCCAATCTTTGCGGCATACTCGCGCAAGCGGCCGCGACGATTTTCCTTGAGGTCACGCAGGAAATCGAACTGTTCCCAGGTGAAGCCCGCGGGCTCATGGACGAAACCGCCGCTGTCCGAAGCGGTGACGACCTTGGCCTTGTTGTGCAGCAGTTTCTCTATGGCATACAGGGCCACGTTGCCGGAGCCGGAAACCGCGCACACCTTGCCTTCAAGCGATTCGCCGCGCTGCATGAGCATCTCCTCGGCAAAGTACACCGCGCCATAGCCGGTGGCCTCCTTGCGAATGAGGCTGCCGCCAAATGCCAGGCTCTTGCCCGTGAGCACCCCTGCAAAGCGATTCTCGAGCCGTTTCCACTGGCCGAACAGAAAGCTGATCTCGCGGGCGCCCACGCCAATGTCGCCCGCCGGCACGTCCGTATCCTCGCCAATGTAATGCACGAGCTGGGTCATGAAGGACTGGCAAAAGCGCATGACCTCGCGCTCGGACTTGCCTTTGGGATCAAAGTTGGAGCCGCCCTTGGCCCCGCCCATGGGCAGGCCGGTGAGGCTGTTTTTGAAGATCTGTTCGAAGCCCAGGAACTTCAGGATGCTCTGGTTGACGCTGGGATGAAAGCGCAGCCCGCCCTTGTAGGGGCCGATGGCGTTGTTGAACTGCACCCGCCAGCCCCGGTTGGCATGCACACGGCCCTGGTCATCTTCCCATGCGACGCGGAAGATGATGATGCGGTCCGGCTCGGTGAGCCGCTCCAGGATCGCCTGCTCAGTGTAGCGTGGATGCTCCTGCACGAAGGGAAACAGGTCGGTCATCACCTCACGCACGGCTTGGTGAAACTCCGGCTGGGCGGGGTTGCGACGCTTCAGGCCGCGCATGAATTTTTCCAGGTCGTGGTGGTGGGAAGTGCTCATGGATGGAGGAGTTACGACAGATGGACGAGATTTCGTCAACAAAACACGGCACGCGTGCAGCAGCGTGCGCTAATGACCTGTCGACGAAGAGAGTTCCTATTGGACCTATGGCATGACCTCGAAGCCGTCCTGCAAGCAAGCGCCCCTGCTATACCACAGGCTCCATCGCGACGTACGGAGCTTCGTGCAGTTCCGCCTTTTTGGCACCGCTCAGGATCGCAATCCAGTCGCGCAGGCAACCCAGTACGATGATGGTCACGCAGATGAGGAAGAAACCGGCCACTGCGGCATCGACCTGGTTCATGTGCAGGCTCTTGTGCCAGATGCCCAGCTCCTGGTCGGTCCCGCCCGCCGCGATTTTTTGCGCGTAGAGTTTGGCACCGGCGAGGAAGCCCATGGTGGGATCGCCGGAGAAAATTTTGATCCATCCCGCGCTGAAAGTCACTGCGATGAGGAAGACCAGCGGCACCACGGTCACCAGCAGGTAGCGCTGACGGCCCATCTTGATCAGGATCGTGGTGCCCAGGCAGAAGGCGATCACGGCCAGCAACTGGTTGGCGATGCCAAACAGCGGCCACAGCGTGTTGATGCCGCCGGTGGGATCGATCACGCCCATGTACAGGAAATAGCCCCAGCCGCACACCAGCAGGGCGCTGGCAAAGATGTTCGAAAGCAGGCTGCCCGTGTTGCCGAGCGGTTTCCAAAGGTTGCCCATGAAGTCCTGCAGAATGAATCGTCCTACCCGGGTTCCCGCATCAATTGTGGTAAGGATGAACAGCGCCTCGAACATGATCGCGAAGTGATACCAGAACGCCATCCACTGCGCGCCGAAGGCGCGGGCAAACATGTGGGCCATGCCGACCGCAAAGGTCGGCGCGCCACCGGCGCGGCCAAACATGGTCTTCTCACCGATCTCGCTGGCCAGCTTGTCCATGCCTTCGACCGTCACCGGGAAACCGGCTTTGCTGACCACTGCCACCACCTCGGCGTGCGACTGGGTTTTGTTGATGCCGGCATTGATGGCGAAGAACTCGCCGGGCTGCAGCGCGCAGGCGGCCACCAGCGCCATCAGCGCCACCAACATCTCAGTGATCATGGCTCCGTAGGCGACACTGCGCACCGCGCCCTCGCGATCAAGGAGCTTCGGCGTGGTGCCGGAAGAAATCAGCGCATGAAAACCCGAGATCGCGCCGCAGGCGATGGTGATGAAAACGAAGGGAAACACCGGACCGGCGAAGACAAGGCCCGTGCCGTCGATGTACTTGGTGAGTTTCGGCATGTGCAATTCGGGAGCCACGAAAATGACTGCCACTGCCAGCACGGCGACCGTGCCGATCTTCATGAAGGTGCTCAAGTAGTCGCGCGGTGCCAGCAGCAGCCACACCGGCAGTACTGAGGCAGCAAAACCGTAAAAAATGATCGCCCAGGCAAGCCACTCCGCCTTCTGATCGAAGAGGTGCTGCACGCCCCAGTCCCCCAGTTTGCTGCCCGCCCATACACTCACCAGCAGCCCCACCACGCCGAAGATTGTAACGGAACGCACGGAAGCGCCCAGCTTGGTATGCCCCACGCCCATGATCAGGGCCAGAGGGATGGTCATGGCAATGGTGAACAGGCCCCAGGAACTCTCCGCCAGCGCCTTCACCACCACCAGCCCGAGCACCGCCAGGAGGATCGTCATGATGGCGAGAACGCTGACCATCGCGACGAATCCGACCAGTGGATTGACTTCTTCTTTCAACATCTGGCCCACGGATTTGCCGCCGCGACGAATGGAACTGAACATCACAATCGCATCATGCACGCCGCCGCCAAGCGTCGCGCCGATCAAGATCCACAGCATCCCTGGCAGGTAGCCAAACTGGGCCGCCAGCACAGGCCCCACCAGCGGTCCAGGCCCAGCAATGGCGGCAAAGTGATGACCGAAAACCACCCAGCGATTGGTGGAAATGAAGTCCTTGCCATCCCGGTGAGTCACGGAAGGTGGAGCACGCTCGTCGTCCAGCACGAGCACCTTGGCCATCAGCCACTTGCTGTAGAACCGGTAGGCCACCGCGAAGGTGCAAAGGCCGGCCGTCACAATCCACAGGGCATTGATGGACTCGCCTTTTTGAAAGGCTGAGAACCCGACAGCAAAAGCACCGAGCGCCGAGATGGCGACCCACAGGAGAATACGAAGCAGCTTGGACATGGCGGCGGATTTTACGGGGCGATGGGAAAAGCGCAAAGGGCAAGATGGGGGGCTCAAGGGGCTTGAGCCACCTCGTCAGCGAGCGCTAGTCACGCTGGTGCGTCCATTCCTGTGACCCGCCGTCGTAAGCCCACAGCCTCGGGAAGAAATTCCCAATTGCGATGGTGAGATCCTAGCGCTGACCATCGCCGTGTTATGAGACCATCTTGCTACTTTCCGGGGAAACTCTCGACATTCCCAACGATCGTCACCTCGTAGTGCTGCTCATTTTTGGGGTTGGCGGTGACCACCGTCTCCTGGTCACCTAGCTTGATGAGCGCCCCCGTCTTGATCACCGGGGTGCCACGGAAGGTGAACTTCCCGTCTTTGATCTCGCATTCGCCGGCGGCCACGGAGGTATTGTCCTTGGTAAAGAGCACGACGCAATTCTTCATCGCCAACTTGTGCCCGTGCCATTCGCGTGTGCCGAAACTGGCTTCAAGTCCCTCCTGGGTGGCGTGTTCCACAGCGAGGTGTTGGAGGTCGGCAAACCGTGTCTCCGCACTGGCGCGGGTAAGTCCGCTCGTGGACAGGGTCTGCGTGGCGCAGCCTGCGGCGAGGGTGAGACATGCGGAAGCGATAAGGACGCGGGTGGGGTATATCATCATGCAGTGGGGCTGAAACAAGATACGCCGCGAATCGTTGCGCGGGCTCGACAGCACACCACAAGCGGCTCAAAATTTGCTCCTACTGCCTCAACACCGCGATTTTCAGCAGGGCGGCGACCGACATCGAATCGCGAATCTCCCCTGCCATCGCCATGCGAATTGCTTCGCTCAGCGGCACCCGGCGCACCTCCAGCTGCTCTGTCTCCTCAGGGCTGGCTTGCGCCTGATGCAGGCCATGGGCAGTAAAGAGATAAGCCACCTCATCGGTAGTTGAATTCGAGAGCTGGATTTCGGCGATCAACTCGTAGCGGTCAGCGACAAGGCCGGTCTCCTCGAGCAATTCGCGCTTTGCGCAGTCGATGAGTTCCTCGCCCTCCGGGCAGCCGCCCTCGGGAATCTCCCATTCATAGCGATTATGCGGGTAGCGATACTGTCCCACAAGCCAGGTGTGATCCTCATCGTCCACCGGCACCACCCCGACCGCCCGATTGCGGTAGGTCACGACACCGTAGATGCCTGGACCACCGCTGGGATTGAGCACCTGATCTTCGCGAACGCAGATCCAGGGATTTTCATAGACTAGGCGGGTGGACAGGGTGGTCCAGGGATTTTCAGAAGACATCAGACAAGATTCAAGACTGGAAGATGCAAGATACAAGAGCTGATTCTGAAGCTGGCGCTCTCAGGTCTTGCAGTCTTGGATCAGCTATTCCGTGGACAGCACCACGCCTGCGCTGGTCACATTGATCTTCTTGATGCCCTTCATTACCGGCGTGAATGCGGCCATTTTTTGATAAGGGGTGAGCCAGCGCCAGCTGCTGAAAGCCTCGATGAAACCCGGGCTCACCACCTTGCCAGGGACGGTGAGGCTGGTCAGCCGCAGGTCGGGGCCGGTATCCTTGACGATTTCGACCACGAATGCCGCTTCGCCCACGGCATAGCGCTTGCCCTCCCAGAACTTCGCCTTGTTCAAAGGCAGGCAAACCTCGGCCACCAGCGTGTTGTCGGGCTTCACGGCGGTGAGGGCGATCATTTCCTTGAAATTCCCAAAACCGGTGTCCGGCGCGAGCTCGATGAGCGAATTGAGTTCCGGCACGGTGAGTGTCAATGTCGCGGGTCTGGCCGCCGACGCAGCCTCGGCAAAGGTGTTGAGCCTGGCTTTGAGGGCTGGAAGCCCGGCGTCCCCCACCGTCTGACGGATGAGCTGGACGGGGTGCTCGACGGTGAATTGGGCAATCTGGGCGTCCTGCTGGGTGAAAGAATAAATGCTCCACCCGATCATGCCCCCAAAAATCAGCGCGGCCATGACCATGATGGCGCAGCCGTAAAAGGGGTTGTAGGGGCCTGTGGGTTCCTTGGTGATCTTGGGCATGGCGAAGTGTGGGGATTTCGGAGATGGGAAAGAATACGGGACGTCAGCCTTGCACGGTGAGACGCAAGCCTTCCATCACCGGATACTCAGGGGCGAACTGCAGTACGCTGGCCACGCGGGCGGTGTCCGCACAGGAATGGCGGATGTCCCCGGCACGGAAGTCGCGGTAGATGACGTCGGGCACCGGGCGGCCAGTCTGATCCTGCACCAGCGTGCGGAGGGTTTGAAAAAGCTCATTGAGGTCGGTGGCCTGACCAAGACCGACGTTAAAGGCCTGGCCAAAAGCAGCTTCGTTCGCGGTCATGCTGGCCAGGATCAGCGCCTGCACCACGTCCCGAACGAAGCAGAAGTCACGGGTGTTGCCGCCGTCGCCATTGATGTACACCGGCTCGCCGTTGCGCATCTGGCTGATCCAGCACGGGATCACGGCGGCATACGCCCCTTTGGGATCCTGGCGCGGGCCGAACACGTTGAAGAAGCGCAGGCCCACTGTCTCAAGACCGTATGCGGCGCCGTAGGTGCGTGCATAGACTTCATTGATGAACTTGCTCGCGGCATAAGGCGAGAGCGGCCGGCCGAGGCTGTCCTCGCGCTTCGTGGGCAGGGAATCATCGCCATACACGGCGCTGCTGGAGGCGAAGACGAAACGTTTGATACCTGCGGCGTGGGCCGCTTGCATCATCTGCAGGGTGCCCGTGACATTGATTTCGTTGCAGTCCAGCGGCTGCTCCATTGACAACGGCACGGAGCCCAGGGCCGCCAGATGGATCACCTTGTCAATGCCGGCCACGGCGGCCATGCAGTGGTCCAGGTTGCGAATGTCGCCCTGAACAAATTCCAGCTGGTCAGCCGCATCGCCGACCAGGCCACGCACCGCATCCAGGTTGCGTGTGCTGCCGGTGAAGAGATTGTCCATCACACGAACGCGCTGACCGAGCTGCAGAAGCTTCTCAACGACATGCGAACCGATGAAGCCGGCAGCTCCGGTGACGAGCCAGCGGCGGGGCGAGGAGCGAAGGGTGTCTTGGACTTGGGTGTAAGTCATGCGGGGATCGCAAATCATAACGAGATGAGCCGTTTTGGGGAGGGCAGAGTGTGTGAAATTTTGGTCGTTCCGCTCAGCGGATCCGCACACGGCCTTCCTCGACAATCCAGAGCTTGCCCGCGATCTCCTCGCGCTCCAGCAAGGGAAGCACGGCGGCCACCAGTCGAACAACCGTGGCATTGTCCTGCTTCACACTTCGCAAGACAACAATGCCTGCATACAGCTCCGGCGGGTAAGCCTGAATATTCGCAAAATCCAGGTCGAGCGTCACCAACGCCCTTGCCTCTGCTCTAACGACTTCGGCGATCCGCTCATCGGGCACGCCTCCCAGTTGTTGATCCAGCACAGACATCGCATCATGTCCCTGCCCGCGGAGGTACTCGGCGACACTCGTCGAAAGATTCTCATCCGTCTTGAACTTCATGCTGGCAGAGGGAGGACGCGCTCGCGGGCCAACTCCGCTGCATACACCACGGAAGCCTCAATGTCTTCGGCAGCAAGCGACGGATAAAGCCTCAAAATCGCGGCGGCGTCCAGCTTGGCCGCCAGATTGTCCAGTATCACGGAAACCATGACACGGGTTCCCTTAATGCATACACGACCATGGCAAACGCCAGGATCAGAAGAGATGCGGTCACGCCAGTTCATAAGATGAATCTAGATCCTAGGGTCAAGACAGGCAAGGAACGATCCTCAGGCTGCTCCCGCGCCGATGGTGATGCGCTTCGCCGGAATCACGGAATCGATGATGCCTTCCGCCGTCTCCTGTTTGAGGCGCAACTGGCCGCAGGCGGCGGCGATGTCGTGGCCCTTCTCGCGCCGCAGGGTGGCGGTGACACCGGCATTGAGCAGCACGGCGTGGAAGGCGTCCTGCCGGGCCTCGCTAGGGCGCTCCCAGGACAGGCCTTCCACCGTGTTGTAGGGAATCAGGTTCACCTTGGCCAGGAGGGATTTCGCTGCCTTTGCCAGCAGACGTGCCTGGTCGAGTGAGTCATTCACACCGGCGATGAGGATGAACTCAAACGTGAGTCTTTGATTGCGCCTGTTGTTCCAGTAGGCCAGGGCTTCGAAAAGCTCCTCAAGCGGATGCTTGCGGTTCACCGGCATGATCATTTCACGCACCTCATTGCTGGCGCCATGCAAGGAGATGGCCAGGCGTACCTGGAGAGGAAAGTCCGCCAGCTTCTTGATGTTGGGCGCCACACCGCTGGTGCTCACGGTCATGTGCCGCGCGCCAATGCCCACGCCCCAGGGGGCGTTCAGGCATTCGATGGCGTGCAGGAGGTGGGTAAAGTTCGCCAGCGGCTCGCCCATGCCCATGAACACCAAGTTGTCGATGCGGTCCTGCGCGATGGCCTCCACCTGCACGATCTGCTCGACGATTTCTCCGGCGGAGAGGTTGCGGGTGAAGCCGGCCAGGCCGCTGGCGCAGAACTTGCAGTCGTAAGCGCAGCCCACCTGGCTGGACACGCACAGCGTCAGGCGGTCGGAAGCTTCGCCGTACAGCGAAGGATTGGCGGGGATGAGCACGGTCTCGACGTACCTGCCATCATGCAGCTTGAAGAGAAACTTGCGCGTGGTGTCGTGCGAACCGGTTACACTGGAGTAGGTCATGCTTCGCAGCGTGAAATGCTCCGCCAGTTTAGCGCGCAGGCTGCGGCTCAGGTTGGTCATGTCGTCAAACGACAGCACCCGGCGCTTGAACACCCATTCCAGGATCTGGGCCGCGCGGTAAGCAGGCTCCTGCCACTCCGCCAGAAGTTCCACCAAGTGCGCCTGGGTGAGGCCTAGGATGGGAGATTTGACTTTGGCTGGAGGGTCGAGGGGCATGGGCCGCCATGCATAGCCGCGTTTAGGCCCGGGCTCAATGTTCCTCTTCCACTTCCTCCTCCGCCGGTGGCGGTTTTGGTTCGCCTCTCCTCATCATGCTCGAAGTCTCCAAAGTGTTTAGCCGGGCAGGTGGGGCGCCAAAACCGCAAAGCCTTGCGTATCGCTTTCCTAAGGCAATTAAGAGCTGGATGTTTTCTCGGCACCTCTTACAAGTGGGGCAAAGTGCTCCGGCGTGCAGTGTTTTCGTTTTCGTCCGAAAACACGAAGATGAACTGTTGGGCCTGACTGAGGGTTGCGGATGCGTATTAAAGCTTTGGGATCGAGCGTTGGCAGGGTGCTTCGGCAGCGTGCCCCCGTCGAACGTGATGCCCTCACATGGTTGTTGGTGGCGTTCGCCCTGGCACTGCTGCCAAATGTTGTTCTGTCCCTCTGGACTAGATGGGAGCAGGAGGGCCTGCTGGACTTCTTCCACCTGCTGTGCGTGTTGCTGGTGCCGCGCTTTTTCGGGCTTCCCGTATGGATGCTGCTATGGATTTTGTGGCCGTTGGCATGGGTGGGACCGGGCGGTTTTGGCTTGCCGCATGATCACAGCATCGCCAGCCCGGCTTTTCGCCAGGGACCGCGGATCGTGACTCCAATGGGCGGTGGCGTGGAGGACTACGATCCTGAAATCCTTCACCGCGAGAAGCAGCGGGGCCGATGGAAGCCCCTGAAAAAGCGCGATCGCCAACCCGTTATGCCTCCTGAAAGCCAGTAGAAGATTATTTCTGACCTCTCCCATTCATGACTTTGATCGATCCGCAGCAGTGGCGTCCGCTCTTTGACGCGGTCTATGAAATGAACACCGCCAAAGACCATGCCGACTTCCTCTCGGCAGTGGCAACGGGAATGAGCCGATTGATTCCGGCGGAACTCTGTGTTGTGCATATCCTAGACCGGAAAACCCCACGGCTGGTGGTTCGTACGATGCCGGAAAATCCCTATACCCAAGAGGAGATGGCTTTCTATGCCGCAAATCCAGCTGGTGATCCCCTGGTGGCCTATTATGAAAGAACGGGCGATCCCAAAGCCCGCCGCAGATCGGAAGTCATATCGCATAGAGCGTATTTGAACACCCCGCACTTTATCAACTGCCAGAAGCGGCTGGGGTTCATCTACACGCTGGCGCTTCCGGTGACAGTGGATGCCGATACAGTGGGCGCGTTGAGTTTTGACCGCGGCGGATCCAACTTCACCGACCAGCACTGCGCCCTGCTGGATGCTTTTGCCCCACATTTCGTACACGCGTGGAAGCGCCATGCTGATCCCTGGGTCACTGCGGAAAAACCTAGACTGCCTGCCCGCCAGCGGCTTCAGCATTTGGGCCTCACGGCACGTGAGGCGGACGTGCTTTTCTGGATGACCGAAGGCAAGCAGAACCGTGAAATTGCCACCATTCTGGGGCGGAGTCTTGCCACCGTGCAAGAGCATGTGGCGAACATTCTGGCCAAATTGCAGCAGGAAAACCGCCACGCAGCAACGGTATTTGCGCTGCGGAGCCTCCTCACGAGCTGAGCGTCATACCCCGACGCGTAGGGGTTTACGGTCCCGGGTAAAGATAGCAGGGTTCAGGCTCTTTCACAAAAAGAGCCATCCACCGCTACTTTTATCCATGAGCACCTTTCCCATCACACCTGACGACTCAACGAGCGTTTCCACCGCGACGCTTGATCCAGTTTCGCCAACGGTTCGAGGAGCGATTTCACTGTGTACGGCCCGGTCATCGGGAGCGACAGTGCTGGTCTCACCGCTGGGGAAAATTTTACATGGGGCAACTATGCTGCCTATCTCGCCTATCAAGCTGACCCGGACGCCCAGAACTACCGCAGTCAGACCGTGCTTATTGGTTTCCGCATCAGGTGGTAAATCAAATTTTAAACCTATGAAGAGACTACGTTATACCCTTCTGATGAGTGCATGGCTTTCGCTGGATATCACCACAGTGTTGCGGGCCAGTGATCCCTCACCGCAGGCGGAGGCGATCCAGCGGGCGATCGCACCTGCAGGCGATCTTGCCGCTCCCGCTGCCGGGGATGGTGCCGTGGCGACGCCCTCGGCAACTGATGCCTGGCGCTTGAGTGCGGGGTATCAGTGGCGGCAGCTCGGTTCACTGGGCTGGAGGCCGGGCAATCTGGCGGCTCACGGGAGTCTGCCAGGGCTTGTGGGCCGCGCCGGGCCCAGCAGCAGCAACCCGGTAATTCCGCCGCTGGGCACGGGCGATCATTTTTATGACGACGGCTACGTGCGCGAGGATGCTGGCACGGCGCACACCGGTACCACCCAGTTCTGGGGCTACAGCAACAATTCCCAGTACAACTCTGGTGATTCCGTCCTTAGTTACCACGCCAATCTCAACAGCAGCCAGTCAAACACCGTTGTCAGCAGTTCATCGCGGGTGGGGCCTGGATGGTCGGACGAGCTGGAAGGTTCCGGCGTGTTCGCCAGCCTGGAATCACCCAATCTGTGTGCCGTGGCGCTCAAGCAGTGCAGCTTTAGCCTGAGCCTGGAGGGCGGCTACTCCTTTGTGGAGAATGGTATCTCCCGGTTTGCAGGAGACGTGTTCCAAAACCTGCAACGCAGCACCACCGTAACCCTGTTGACCAACCAAGGTTTTCTCACGGATGTCTATCGTACCGGCGGCGTGACGATTCCTGGTGCTCCATACTCAGGCACGCTAACGGGCGGAGGGCCGCAGATCAACAATGCACCATCTCCGCTGGCGCGTACCATCACGCCCGGCACCGGTGCCACTTCCACGAACACGAGTTCCCTGACGGCGCTGCTCTACAGCAATGCCGTGGAGAACTTTCGGACGGACCTGCACACCTTCTCCTTCGGGCCAAAATTTACCGCCGACATGGAGCGCGTGAGGCTGGGATGGGGCATGGGGCTGGCCTTGAATATGGCAACCTGGGAGGCGAACAGCCAGGAGACCTTGTACGCCGGCCAGAACGGCGGGACGGCCCGCCCGGTTTATGAATGGAACCAGCATGCTTCCGGCACAGATGTGATGGCGGGATTCTACCTGGAGAGCATCTGCCAGGTCAGCCTTTCACGGAACGTTGCCCTGTATCTGGCCGCTCGCTATGACTGGTCGAAGGGCATGGGGGCAGGTGTTGGTCCCTCGAGTTTTCAGTTCGATCCCGGCGGATGGTCTGCCCTTTCAGGCCTGACGATTTCCTTTTAGCCAGCACCGGCCCACCCCAGGTTCTGTCCATCCAGAACCTGGGGCGGTTCATGCCAGCGAAGGCGTGAGGGCAGCCGCGGGGTGAGTCCCTGAAAGCGGAGGCGAAATGCCCAAACCCAATACCTCCAGGGCGGCAGCCGCAAGCCATTGATCACAAGTCCACTCTCCCCGCTCCCATATCAGGAGGTTGGCACTCCCGGATGATCACAGGCCAGGCGGGCGATCACCGATCGAGCGTCTCTTGGCCTTCTTTTGCTCCTGCTGTTCCTGCACGGGATCGAACGGCGTGCCGCCCTTTAGGAGCACCTCGTTCGCAGCGGTGAGATACAACTGAGGCCGGTTCTCAGGGCTGTCGCGTACGTACTGCACACTTCTGAGCTTGCCGTCGGGATTCACCACGACATAGACATACGTAGTGCGGTTGGTCATGAACATGACATTGAGCCGGTTGTTCCGGTCGAGCGTGATCTGCGGATCACGCACCATGGACACGACGCCGAGGGAGTAAGTGACGATTTTCGTGTTCGTGCTGTCATCGACGAGACGGAAATAGAGGAAGGTGTCATTGATGTCGCGGTTCACCATCAACACGTATCGTCGCACACGTCCGGCCTCCGGGAATCCCGCCGGCACCCCAAACACCATCGGCTGTCCGTAGGGCTTGATGTCGATAACCCCAAAACGTGCGCTGTTCGACTGATAGTAGTCGCCAGAGGCCGGATGATAAACCGAGGCGGTGACATGATAACTGCCTGGCTGCTCCACGGAATGCGTTTCCGACAGTACCACCTTCTTGGCGATGGAGGTGCCTGCGGTCAGGACGATGGGATCTTCAAGGCTCATGTCCAAGGGTGACATGGAGATGCCTTTGGAGTCCGTCATCGCAAAGCTGAGCCACTTTCTGCCGTTAGGGCCGCCCAGCACCACATCGGCACCTGACCGATTGGTCACCGTGACAACACAGGTCATGGGCTCCTGGGAAACGTAGATGTGCTTGTCGAGCGTAATGCCAACCTGAAATTGGGCAAACAAGGACGATCCGCCCAACAGGGCGGAGACCGCCACCAAGGCGACGATCCAGGAACGGAGGGTGTGAGGGCGAAGGGTCATGTCAATTAATCGTGGCGCAGCATAGTACGAACCAGCCCAGGGACGAAGCACGAAATGCGGACGAAATCAAACCAACTCCGCGAGCGTGCCGCGCGTCACCCCCAGCTGCGACTGAGCGCGCAGTTCCCGCCACAGGCGGTCGCCCTGGTTTTTGCCGCTGAGCAGTTCCTTGTATAAACCCAGAGTGTGCTCCGCTTCGGCGCGAGTTTCTTCCAGCAGTTCCACGCGGTAGTGCCGCAGGCCGGCCTCCTGAAGTTGCTCATAAAAACTGGCACCCGTTTGCGGCACCGCGTTGAACAGCGTATTGCGGCAGCCCACGTCCGCCTTCAGCGGATGCAGCATGCCCACGCGATCGCGCAGCGCCACCTTATGCTTCTCGCAGGGCCGGCCGCAGTTGGTGAAGTCGGTGCCGGTGGAGAGGAAGGCGGCGAAGGCGCAATGCTCCATGTGAAACATGGGCATGTGCTGGTGCAGAGTGATTTCGAACCAGTTTGCGGGCGCTGCAGCGATCAGATCGAGCACCTGTTCCAGGTTCAAGTCGTAGCTCAGGGTGAGCTGCTCCAACGCGGTGCTCTGCTTCAGAAAGTCCGCCGTGAGCGGGTTTGCCACGTTGAGCGAGAAATCACCGGTCAGGCGCACGCCACTTTCTTTGAAGAACGCCAGCGCACCGAGATTGCGGATCAGGACCCCGTGAGGAGCCGCGCGCTCGATGAGCTTGAAAAAGCCTGCTTCCCCGGATTTCTGGATGCGCGGGGTGGCCAGAAAAATCTCCGCCCCGCCCTCATGCTTGCGCACGTGCTGCACGGCCTCCTCGTATCTCCTGATGTCCTCAAAATCCACGTACAAGCGGGGAATACCCAGCGCCAGCGCGGCATCGATCTGCTCAAACGTGCGGCACAATACATGAAGCGAGGGCGTCTCATTGAGCGCGGGACGAGGAAGGCTGCGGAGCATGGCTTGCAACGTCGTCGCAGGCGCGGAGGGCTCAACCGATGGCTCCGCCAGCGTCCCTTCAACCAGCGCCACCAGGTCGCGGCGCATACGGTTCAGTTCGCTCACCGGCACCATAACGGCACCTTCCACGGCAAACGCCACCTCGCCCAGCTCATGGATGGTGCCGCCGAGCCTGCCGAACTGCTCGCGAAACTGCTCAAGGCTCAAGGGCCGCTTCAGCGCAGCCTGCAACGGCATGGTGGACTCGACTTGCAGCCCGCGACACGCCACGCGCAAGGGCTCCCCGGCCCTGCCCGAGACGACCAGGTCCAGCCGGTCCTGCTTGCGCAGCGGAATCTCATTTTCGAAGCTCTGGCGCAGGGCGCGGTTCAACGCTGGATCGCTGGTTTTATACACGCGCGTACCGGGCAGAATCGCATCCATGCGCAGCAGGTCATGGCGGAATGAAAGCTGGGTGCCGAGCATCTCGTACACGCTGCCGCCCTGCTCATCATTGGTGTCCCGGGTGTTCTCGAACACCACGCCGTCGCCGGGTTTCACCGGCAGGGCGAAGGCATCCAACTCCACTGTGTCGCGATCAACGATGCATTTCACCGTGCCCAGGTATGGTCCGCGCTTCTTGCCGTAGCGGGCGCCCACCAGTTCCTGATGATTCACCCCGTGCATCCAGCCGCTGTAAAGGCCACGCGAGAAAGTCATCTCCATCCCGTACATGTCGGTCGCCGTCACCGGGTCGGGCTGCTGCGCCAGCGCGGCATCCATGGCCTTGCGATACACGCGGGTCACCGCCGCCACGTACTCCGGGGTTTTGAGACGGCCCTCAATCTTGAAGCTGCGGATGCCCAGCTCGATCAGGCGCGGGATCTCGTTCACCGCCGCCAGATCCTGGGGCGAAAGCAAATAGCGTTTATCGCCAAGGTCGCGCTGCTCGCCATCCACAATAATGTCGTAGGGCATGCGGCACGCCTGCGCGCATTCGCCGCGATTGGCGCTGCGGCGGCCCAGCGATTCACTGGTCAGGCACTGGCCGGAGTATGCCACGCATAGCGCACCATGCACGAAGACCTCAAGCGGCAGTTCAGGATGCGCAGCCGCCTCGAAACGCTCCAGCTCGCGCAGGCTCAGTTCCCGGGACAGCACCGCCTGGTCAATGCTCAGCAATTTGGCAAACTCCAGCCCCTCTGGCGAGGTGATGGTCATCTGTGTGGACGCATGCAAGCGCAGCCTGGGAGTCAGCAGCTTCACCATGCGCGCCAGCCCCAGGTCCTGCACAATCACGGCATCCACGCCTGCCGCCTCCGCGACGCGCAGCTGGGTCTCGGCATCTTCCAGTTCGCTGGTAAACACCAAAGTGTTGAAGGCCACGTAGCCCTTCACGCCGTGCGCGTGCAGGAACTTCATCAGCACGGGCAGGTCTTCCGCGGAAAAATTATCCGCCCGCAACCGGGCATTGAAGCGCGGCATGCCAAAATAAATCGCATCCGCGCCATTGGCCACGGCGGCACGCGCACATTCCCAGTTTCCGGCTGGAGAAAGAAGTTCAGGTCTGGGACGGTCAGGCAGCATGATGGGGGCCTGTCTCTATACGAGCGAATAGGCAGGTTGGCCAGCGATCAGAAAAATGGCCGATTACGTTGGTTCCTGGCCCTGCAACTGGCCTGCGATCAATCTCAGGCGCCGCCAGCAAGTGATCACGCTTCCGGCGACGATAAGCGCCAGTGCCCAGCGCATGACTTCCTGCGCGCACTTGCCATCCTGGCGTACCCAAAGCTCCGCGATGCCACCCAGGCAGGCGGCGGTGAGCACGGCCATGCGATGCGGTCTTGCCATCGGCCCGATGAAACTCTGGGTGTCAGTAAGCGTGCCCCCGAGCAGGCGGATGCAGGCAGTCAATACCGAAAGCACGGCGGCCACCCAGCCCAGTGGAATGCCGGCCAGCTTCACCACCCAGTCATTGCAATACCCTGCGGCCATCAGCAGCAAGGGATCGGCCATGCAGTCCAGCACTTCACTGTACAGTCCGCCCACCGCACGATTGCCGCCGCCTTGGATCTCCATGATGCCACTGAGCCGATTGCACAGCAGGCGAAGCTGAATGCACGCCGCGGCCCCCAGCCAGACGCCGCTCGCGACCCAGCGGGACGGGAATTCGCTCGCCTTCATCAAGCATACCGCCGCCAGCAGCGAAAAGACCATGGTCAGCACCGAGACAGTGTTCGGAGTGACACCCCAGGCGCATACCCGCCTGGCCAACGCCTGCGCCCAGGGAGGGCGGGGCGACTTGAGGTAATGCATGCTGCCAGTGCCCTGATCGTCGCTCATCGTGAATGCGTTCTAAGCCGGGCGCTTGAGCATCTCGGCTGGTGCCGCTTCGATCCGGCTGTGGATGCGCTCAGGGATGCTGACTGCCTTCATTTTTCCTGTGGCCGGGTCCTTGCGCACGCAGGCGGCGGTAAAGCGCCCTTCCGCAGCCAGCTCTCCATCCATGCGCCAGAACCGGAACAGGTAACGAATGACCTTCGATCGCACCTCCTCCACAAGCAGCTCGATGCGCACCTCGTCCTCAAATTTCAGCGGCAGAAAATAATCACAAGCCGCATGCACGCGCGGCCACCCAACGCGTTCCTCGCCATGATGTGCCGGATCGACGATCGACAAGCCGAGCGAGCGAAAGAACGCATGTTCGGCCCGCTCCATGTAGCGGTAGAAGTTCGAGAAATGGACGATGCCCGCCATGTCGGTATCGGAAAACTGGACGCGCTCGGTGATTTCAAATCGGTGGGCCATGGGGGGAAGGAAGGGAGAGGTGTACGATGGTATTACCGGACGCGTGAACTGAAAAGCCTAAGTGTTGAGTACGCAGACTGAAGGAACAGCCATGACCTTAGCGCATCCGCTCCCGCCTGCCACCGAAGTTCATCCTGGCTGCCATCCTACCCCGTCAGGCCATCCACCAGCGCAGTACCGCCAGGTTTACCGTGACGGTGAGCATGCTCAGCAATGTGCTGTAATAGACGCTGGAGGTGGCGAACTGGCGGTCGCCGCCGAACTCGTACGCAAGCAGGGCGCTGTTTACCGCCGTGGGCGAGCCGGCAGTGAGGATGATCACGGCAGCAAGGGGCTTGGGAAAGTGCATCATCTGCGTGAGGGCAAATGCGATCGCCGGGCCGATCAGGAGGCGCACCGCCAGGGCGGAGACCAACGGCGCGCGCAGAGGTGCATGCTGGGTCTGTGACAACTGCACGCCCAGTGTCACCAAGGCGAAGCCCACGAGCACGTCCGCCAGCATCTTCACCGGCTCCCAGAGCCATGTGACGCTCTGCACAGGCAGGTCCAGACTCTTGCAAAGCACCGCCGCCGTGACGGCGTAAAGGGCGGGCTGGCGCAGCGTCGCGGTCAAGGCCCTTGCATGCGAGCGCCAGCCGCCCCTGGCATCGGCATTGGCCAGGAACAGTCCCACCGTGAAGGTGCTCACGTTCATGGTCACCAGCACATAGACCTGCACGGCGGCAGCCTCCTTGCCAAAGGCCAGAGTGACCAGCGGCAGGCCGAAATTGCCGCAATTGCCCAGCATGCTGGCCAACGAATGTGCCTTCTGCGCCGCCCCGTTCAAATGCAGCGCGCGGCCCACAAAAAAGCTGACCACACCGCACAGCATCAGGGTGCTGAAAGCCGCCAGCATAATACGCCCCGCCTCATGGCCGGCCATCGGAGTGTCCAGCAGCCGTGCGAAGATGAAAGCTGGCACCATCACGTAGAGGTTCAACTTCACCAGCGATTCGAGATTCAGCTTGAACCGCCGGTCCATGAAAAATCCCACCCCCACGACGAGCATCAGCGGGAGGCAGACTTGCAGGAAAATGGAGGGGAGCAGGGAGAGGGACATGAAGAGGAAAGCGATAAGTGAAAAGGGGTAAGTGAAAAGTGAAAAGGGGTGAGACATGAGGGCCAACGGCCGAGTCGAACACAACCGGCAAAGAGAGTCTCCCGCGTGATTCCGCACTTCCAATTCCCGTCCCTTTTCACTTTTTACTTACCCCTTTTCACTTTCTCCGCCGAAGAATTGTGCTCGAACACGCCCTCCAAACACCGTTATTCTCCCCACATGAACCGCCGCTCTTTCATCACCGCCTCCACCTCCCTGATTGCCGCGCCCTACGTCAAAGCGCAGGCGACGGATCGCATCTACCGCACCGCCTTGATCGGCAGCGGCTGGTGGGGCATGAACCTGCTGCGCGAGGGCCTCGAATCGAAGCGATTGAAGTGCGTGGCGGTGGCCGACGTGTCGCAGAACGCACGCGAGGCCTCGGCGGATGAGATCGAGGGGCTGGCCGGCCACAAGCCCAAGGACTACAATGACTTCCGCGAGATGCTGGAGAAGGAGAAGCCGGACCTCGTCATCATCGCCACCCCAGACCACTGGCATGCGCTCACCACCATCGCCGCGCTCAAGGCGGGCGCGCACGTACTGGTGGAGAAGCCCACCGGCCACAGCGTCGCCGAGAGCAGCGCAATGGTAAAAGCGGCCCGTGAGACAGGCAAAGTGGTGCAGGTGGGCCTCCATCGCCGGGTGGGCCCCCATCACATCGCCGCCCACGACTTCCTCAAGAGCGGCAAGGTGGGCGACATCGGCATGGTGCGCTGTTTTGCCCACAGCGGCGGAGGCAAGTTGGAAACTCCCTCACCCAACAGCGCCCCGCCCTCGGGGCTGGACTGGGACATGTGGTGCGGCCCGGCACCGCTACGACCCTTCACCAACAAGCTGCATCCAGGTGCCTGGCGGAACTGGCTGGACTTCGGCAACGGCCAGCTTGGGGACTGGGGAGTTCACTGGCTTGACCAGGTGATGTGGTGGACGGAGGAAAAGTACCCGCGCCGCATCTTCTCCAGCGGCGGCCGGCCCATCATGGGGGCTCCGGTGCTGAACGAGAAGGAGCAAACCAGCGACGCCCCGGACTCACAGGTAGCCGTGTTTGAATTCGAAGGCTTCACCGCAACCTGGGAGCATCGCCGCTTTGGCGACAACAATGCCGAAAAGCATAAAATCGGCACCTATTTCTACGGCACCAACGGCACCCTGCACATCGGCTGGCGGGACGGATGGACCTTTTATCCCTCAAAACCCAAGGATCAAATCATCCATGGTGACTCCCAGCTCCAAGAGCCGGACGGTCACAACCTAAAGCTCCTGTGGGCCGACTTCCTGCAGGCCATTGACAAAGGTACCAAGCCCGCATGCGACATCGAAACCGGCCACCGCTCCACCGTTCTGCCACTGCTGGGCATGCTGTCGCTAAAAACGGGGCGCAGCATCCACTGGGACGGGGCCAGGGAGCAGATCATCGGCGATGAAGAAGCCGGCAAGCTGCTCGTCGGGCCCTGTCGCGGACCATGGCACTACCCAGGCTAGGGGTTGGTGACCTTGGTCGTGGGCTTGGGCTTGGCGCTGCCAATGGACTTAAGGCTTGATCCAAATGACTTGAGGGCGGAGCCCAGGGACTTGTGGCCGGAGCTGCCCGGGGGCCTGGTGTCTGGGTGAGCAGCGTATGTCTCGCCCAAAGGGGTGACCTTGGCAGGGTGCCCTTTGACTGATCTCCGACGAAGTCTTCCCACCTGCCCGTTATCATATGAGCCGCCAATATCCAGGGAGTTGTCAAGATCTCCCGGAGGGGTGATATCGAGCAAATCAAAGGTGTCGGTGGTGGCATAGGTATAATGATCGTTGACGCTGCCAACAAACCAGGGCTTGGCCACACATGACGACAGGGCCAGGATGGCGATGAGTAGAGAGGTTACTTTCATGGAAACAACAGCCTCTGCGAAATCACCTCTGTTTGTCAAAACAAAACCGCCTGCGTCTGCATCTCAAAATTGGGACCCCCTACCCCGGGCCGCCTGACGCTGACAGGCTTCGCCCCCCAATGGAAGCCGATATGACCGCGGTGAAAGGCCTCACCGGAACCCGCTAAACCCTAATACTGCGACTGATCGGCTTCATATTGCCTGTCACCGACCCCAACGACTCCGCCGCCACACCCCCTGTTCCTCAGGGCCCATGAAAGTCCAGGCCAGGATGCGGCTCTTTTTCTGGCCTTGCGCCATCTCGATGATCTTCATCCCGGCAACCTTGGCGGATTTCAAGGTTTGGTGGAGGCGGGGAAGATGAGCACTCTTCGACACGAGGCTGGTGAACCACAGGCATCTGTCAGGCAATTCGGCGCTTTGGATGATCATGCGCCGAACAAACGCCAGCTCGCCACCTTCACACCAGAGCTCGCCGTCCTTGCCGCCGAAGTTCAGGACGGTCTCCTTGGGTTTTCGGCCACGCAGGTTGCGCAGCTTGCGACGGGTACCCGCCGCCGCTTCAGCGGCGGACGAATGGAAGGGCGGATTGCACATCGACAAGTCAAAGACCTCACCCGGTTTTATCACGCCTTTGAAACACTCCATCGGAGATGCCTGGAGGCGGCAGTCGATAAGTTCCGCCACGGCAGGGTTGCCAACCACGAGCTTCCTGGCCCAATCCAAGGCGACAGGATCAATCTCCGCGCCCATGAAGCGCCAGCCATACTCGCTCGCCCCGATCAGGGGATAAATGAGGTTCGCGCCGGTCCCAATGTCGAGCACGGCCACGGACGGTCCTCGAGGAATCGCCGCCTCTTCCCCTGCCCCGAGCAGGTCCGCCACATAGTGCAGATAGTCGCTCCGGCCAGGAATGGGCGGGCACAGGCAGCCGGCCGGAATGTCCCAGGTCTGCAAGCCGTAGCCGTGCTTGAGCAGCGCCTGGTTGAGCGCCTTCACTGCCGCCGGATTGGCAAAATCAATGGAAGCGTCGCCATACGCATTGGGTGCCACAAAGGCAGCCAGCGCCGGACAGCCCTCGATGAGCTGCTGGAAGTTGTACCGGGTTCGATACCGGTTGCGCGGGTGCAACCCTTCTTTGGGGTCGGCGGGGCCTGGTATTTTTTGCTGCATGATTCCAGTGGTTTCATCGACACCTTCCGGGGTCAGACGATAGCGCTCGCGAAGCCTGTTGTCACGGGAAGGGCAACTGGCAGGCGAGCAGGCTAGGCCGCCACCTGGGCCAGCCAGTCCTGGAGGTTGTAATAGTTGGTCACGCGCGCCACGAGGCCGTCGCGCAGTTCGAAGAACGCGCCGACACGCAGGCGGTAGGATTGGCCGGTGGCGGGTGGCAGTCCTTCATCGCCGGCGAGGTAGGTGCCCTCAATGAAGAACTCGGCGGCGGCGCGCACACCATCCTCACCGGCCATGACCGCGAGCTCCTGCACCTGCTCGCGATAGCAGCGATCCATGCGATGCAGGAAGGCGCTGAAAGCGGGCTTGCCGGTCTCGCTGCCACCCTGATTGATGTCGTGCACGATATCTTCGGTCAGCAGGGCGAGCAATGCCTCCCGATCTCCGGCATTGAAAATGCGGTAGTAGCGTTCGATCAGGGAGGCGGAAACAAGTCGGGTTGCATTCATGGTGGCGCGCATCTGTGGCGGGCAGGCAAGAGTTTGCAATGAAAAGGGGTGCAAGAAGCCGCGCTGAATTCGCGGTTGCCACCGGAGGGCACGTGACTAGACTGCGCGCCCCTATGATTTCCAGCAGCCAGCGCTCGATGATGCTTTCCCGGTGCCTCCGTGCCATGGTAATGATGGCCGCCATCGCAGCCTGCCTGGCGACGGTACGGCAGGCAGCGGCGCAATCCGCCTTCATCGCGATCGACACGGCGAACCGCAAAGTCCACATGGCGGGCAACGCCACTCAGAAGCGCGCTGTGGGCGGTCTGGCCAAGATCACCACCACCATGGTGGTGCTTGACTGGGCGGACGCCTCCAAGGTAAGCCTCAATGTGCTGGCCACGGTGCCGGACTATGCCGAGCGCATTGCCGGCCAGACCTCCCTGGGCCTTCAGGTGGGCGACCGGCTGACGCTGCGCGACCTCATCTATGCGACCATGATGGGCTCTGACAACGTGGCGGCGATCACGCTGGGCCATTTCGTCGGCACCGATTTATTGATGCGCAAGGGCGTGGCCGGCAACGCGTTGCAGGAGTTCGTCCGCAACATGAACGCACTGGCCGAGCGCGAGGGCTGCAAAGACACGCTGTTCATGAACCCGCACGGTTTTGAAAACACCCGCCCGCAACCGCATTCCACGGCGGCCGACATGGCCCGCCTCGCCTTGTATGCCACGGGGCGCGCGCCGTTCCATTTCTATACCAATCAGACTGCGCGCAACATCATCATCTATCGTGGCACCAGCCAGGTGACCCAAAAAATCGGCAACACCAATTCCCTGCTGGGCATGGAGCGCATCGACGGCATCAAGACCGGCAACACTCCCGCCTCGGGCGGCTGTGTCGCCATCACTGCCGACCGGACGGCCACCGTCATCAAGCAGAACGATACCACCAACATCATCTACCGGCACCGCATGATTGTGGTGGTGCTGGGCTCAGCCGATCCGTTTGGCGAAGCCCGCAGCATCCTGCATCAGGCCTGGCAGGCGTATGATGTGTGGATGAATGCAGGCCGCCCGATCACGGACCAGCGGCAGCTTCTCACCTTCTTCTGATTCTCGCAGCCATCGGCCTCCCTGCCCGTCACCGCCCCTCATGCCACGTTCCAACCATCTTAAATCCCCCTCAAATCGTATGCGCATCGGCATCCTCAACAGCGGCGGCGACTGCCCCGGTCTCAATGCAGTGATTCACGGCGTCGTCAGTGCCGCAAGCAACCTTGGCTGGGATGTAATCGGCTTCCGCGATGGCTTTGAAGGACTGCTGCCTCCGGGGGACTACATGCTGCTCGAACCCGCGCGCACCATTGGCATCATGAAGCTGGGCGGGACCATCCTGGGCACCACCAACAAGGGGCATTTCGTCGCCAAAGTCGGTGCCGGCAATGTCGCCGAAGTGCCGCAAGAAATCGTCGATAAAGCCAAGACCACCCTGCGCCATCTGGAAATCGGTGCGCTCATCGTCGTCGGTGGAGACGGCAGCCTCACCACCGCGCTGCAGCTTTACCGTCAGGGCGTACCTTCCATCGGTGTGCCGAAGACCATCGACAATGACTTGCAGGCCACGGCCATGACCTTCGGATTCGATTCCGCGTACGCCACCGTGGTCGATGCCCTGGACCGGCTGCATACAACGGCGGAAAGCCACAAGCGAGTCATCGTGCTGGAGGTCATGGGCCGCCACGCGGGCTGGATCGCGCTTTACGGCGGCATGGCTGGCGGGGCCGATGTGATCCTGCTGCCGGAGATCCCCTTCCGCATGGATGTCATTGCCAATTTCATCAATCAACGCGATGCTCAGGGCCATCACAGCACGCTGGTCGTGGTCGCGGAAGGCGCCAAGCTTGAGAGCGGTGAGATGGTGACCAAGGAAAAAGTCGGCGACAAAGGCGAAGACCGCCTCGGCGGCATCGGCGAACGCGTGGCCGCCGAGATTGAAAAATTGACCGGCAAGGAAACCCGCGCCTGCACGCTCGGCCACTTGCAGCGCGGCGGCGCCCCCACAGCGCTGGACCGCATCCTCGGCCTGCGTTTCGGAGTCAAAGCCGTGGACCTGATCAAGGACGGCAAGTTCGGCCGCATGGTCAGCTACCAACAGTACCACGTGGGCGATGTGCCGATCGAGGACGCCGTCATGAAGCTGCGCACCGTGGCCAAGGACAGCGAAATCGTCGCCGCCGCCCGCAGTGTCGGCACGTGTTTTGGCGACCTGCCGTAAGGCGCTCTGAGGTTTCTGGTTCAGGGTTCCCGGTTCCCGGTTGATGTCGTCCCGCCCCCTCCGGTCGGGGCGGCTTGACGCCGGCATGGCGATCTCGCGGGTCAGCCAAAGGGCCAAACGATTATGCACTGGCGCATGCCCGGCATCCGCACCAGCATGGGGAACTCGCACCCCATGACCTCACGCCTTTTACTTGCCCTCCTCTCCACTGCCGCCGCTGTCGCACGGGCGGACATTGAAATCACAGTCTCGCCCGAGGGGCCGGTGACCACTTTGGAGGCGGCCCGCGACCAGGTGCGCGCCCAGCGCAAGGCGGGCCAGGGTGGCCCGGCGACGATCTGGGTCAAGGACGGGCTCTATGAGCAGACCAAGATGCTGGTGCTGGAGGCGGCCGACTCTGACCTCACCATCCGCGCCGCCCAGTCGGCCAAGCCGAAGTTCACCGGCGCGGTGAAGATTGACGGTTTCACGCCTTACCAGGGCAGCATCGTCAAGGCGGACATCTCAAAAGTGATGGCCAAGGGCGCGAAGTATCGTCAACTGCTGTTCGGTGGGGAGCGCCTGATCCTCGCGCGCTGGCCGAACTTTGATGCCAATGATCCTTTGTACGGCGGCTGGGCCTTTGTGGATGAGATCCCGCAAGCGGCGATCGACAAGCATTCATGGAAGACCGAGATGTACCTGAAGAAGCAGGATCTACGCACCTGGGCGCACCCGGAAGACGTGGAGGTGGATATTTTCGCGCAGTACGGCTGGTGGAACTTCATCGAGCCCGTGAAGTCCCTCGACCCGGCCACGCACAAGCTGACGCTTGCCAAGCCCTGCGGCTATGACTTGCATCCGCACAACCGCTTCCACTTGCAGAATGCCCTCGAAGAGCTGGACTCGCCGGGCGAGTGGTTCATCGACGTGCGAACGAGCACGCTCTATGTGTGGCCCCCGGCACCGCTGGAGAAGCACGACGTGCGCCTGCCGGTGCTGGCCAGCTTCATCACCGTGAACGCAGGCGCCAAAAACATCCTCGCGCGCGGCCTGACCTTCACTGGCTGCAACGGCACCGCCGTGGTGTTTAACAAAACTGAGCACTGCACCATCGCGGGCTGCACCTTCGCCACGGTGGGAGACTTTGGCGGCGGTGCCATCAGCATCAACGGCGGCAAAAACAACGCGGCGGCCGGCAACGACATCAGCTTCACCGGCAGCACCGGTATCAACCTGAGCGGTGGCGACCGGCCCACGCTCACCGCGTGCAACAACCGCGCCGACAACAACCACATCCATCACATCGGTGTGTTCAACAAGAATGCCTGCGGGGTGGGCGCAACCGGCGTGGGGATCTTCATCACCCACAACCTGATCCATGACGGCCCGCGCATGGGAGTGCAGATGGGCGGCAACAACATCACCGTGGAATACAACCACCTGCACCATCTGGTGATGGAGACGCAGGATGGTGGTGCAATCTACACCGGCGGCCGGGACTGGATCAGCTCACGCGGCAGCAAGTGGAACTACAATCGCATCCACGACATCGTGGGCGTGGGGCAGGAGGCTGACGGCCTCAAGCATCCATGGTTCACGTTTGGCCTCTACCCGGATGACAACACCGGGGGCGTCGACATGATCGGCAACCTGGTGTATCGCATCGCCTACACGCCCATTCACATGCACAATTCGCGTGACTGCGTGGTCGAGAACAACGTCTTCGCGCTGGGCGGCAAGTTCCTGTTCGACCTGCACGGCTGGACCAAGGATCAGCACTACTGGATCGACCACGGCCCCGGCATGGTAAAAGGCTACGAAAGCGTGGTGAACCAGCCCGCCTGGAAAGGCATGCGCGGCATGAAGCTGCATCCGCGCGACGCCTTCCACGAGGACGGCACGATGATGAGTGGCGACGTGGTGAGGCGCAACATCATGTTCGGCGACCAGCCCGGCGTGAAGTACGGCGACCTGCGCAACATCTCGCCGAAGTGGAACGTGATCGACGAAAACCTTGCCTGGAACAGCGGCCATCCAGTGCTGACTGGCATCAACAAGGTGGGCGATGACACCGGCGCAGCCCTGCTCAACGAGACCTTCGACAAAACCGAGAACGGCAAGACACCGAAGGGCTGGGGTTTCAACAGCCGGCCTAACACGAATGTGCAATGCGTGGTGAAGGACGGAGTGCTGGTGGTGGATGCAGGCACCAGCCCCGACCCAAAGAACAACCACACGGTCTTCCATGGTCCTGACCTGCCGATGAAATTTGGGGCCGCCTACCGGGTCAAGTTGCGTGCGAAAAGCAGCGAACCGACCGGTTCCATCTCCCTCTCCCTGGCTGCCTTCAAAAATGGTGCCGGCTACTGGCAGACCAATGGCTCCGCTGTGAGCCTGACCAGCGAATGGCAGACGGTCGAAGTCGTCGGCCGCATGCCGGTCGAGGGAGAGGCCAGTTGGAAGCCCTGGATGAGCGCCTTCTGGCTGCGCGTGGATGTGCGTGGTGACAATGGCCAGGTCTTCATCGACGACGTGACGGTGCATGAGGCCGCACCGTTGAATGAGTGGCAGAGCTGGCAGGAGGCAGGCTGGGACCCGCACGGGATCGTCGCGGATCCGCTGTTCGTCGATGCGGCCCATGATGACTTCCGCCTGAAACCCGAATCCCCTGCCATCAAGAAGCTGGGCTTCAAGCCGCTGCCGATTGACCAGATGGGGTTGTATAAGGATGAGCTGCGTGCGAGCTGGCCGGTGAAGTGAGGTCCTGCACTCTTTCTGGTTGCGGTGGGTACACCTTATGACGACGTCTGCCAGTCATGAGTGACTATAGAACGGAGAACTGTCACCTATTCGGTCATCCGGAGATTGTACTGCCGTTTACTGGAGCTCCCCCAGACCCGCTCTGGTTGTTGCAGACGCTTGAGGAAATGGTGGCCTCAGGATCGGTTTTCAAGCATGGCCAAGCTGTCGAAATCTGCGGCGGCACCTGCAAGATCCATGGGAGGGAGAACGGCGACATGGAGCTAAGGCAGCCCGATATGACAATCATTCCGATTCAATGGATACCGGGCATGGACCAGCCAGTGCGGATGGCCGTATTGCAGATGCATGTCTGCCGGCTTCTCGGATCGCCACTGGAGTACGTGAGGCTCGATCAAGCTGTGCAGATCTCGGCTGCGGCTCTCGCCGGGGCGACCAGCTTTACGATGAGCCGGGAAACGCCCAATGGAAGGGTTGCGGGCTGGACGATCACGGCTGCGGAAGATGATACGTCGGCCCTGCAATTGATGTCGGTCTTCGAAGCCATCGCTATGCTTCCCAAGATCGTCGCCTTTCTGGCCTTGTCCCCGCCTGCGACCGCCAGAATGCACACAGACGGACGCCTGGAAGCTATGCATGGTGACAAGACGGCTGACTCCGATACTGACGAATTCCTGCACCGCATTGCCTCCGTTGTCTGGGAACCGGTGAAGATTCATTTCAGCCGACCGGCGGGGACTGGGACCGGCGGCGAGGCTGAAGCGCAGCGGCCCAAATGGTGGACGACCGGAATCGTGAAGTTGCGAAAGCTGTTGAGTTAATGAGGCTGTGTGGCGGGGACATTTGCAGCGACGGGTGGAGGGGCGTGGACGGGGATTTCTCCGGCAGCAAGCTGCCATGACCGAAAGCGGCAGCGAGCTGCCGCACTCCACGGCGCTCCGCGCGTCTCCACACCCAACGAGGGGGGGCTGTTGAACTTCCGATCGAGGACGCGTGGGCTGGCGGGCCTGGGCTATTTTTCCAAACGATGCACGGCAAAGTCGCCGGGCTTCAAGGTGCGCTGGCACAGGTCGATGAGATGCTCGTGGTGGGTGAAGAGCAGCACTTGTGCTTTCTTTGACAGCTCCACTAGAACGGGCAGGATGGCGGCGGCACGGGTGTCGTCGAAGGTCATGAGCAGGTCATCGAGGATGAGCGGCAGCGGTTCGTGCGACTCGATGTGGCGCTCGATGGCGGCGAGGCGCAGGGACAGGTACAACTGGTCGCGGGTGCCTTCGCTCATGCCCGTCACCGGCACGGACTGGTTGTGACGCTGACCGACGATGACCTCATCATTGGCATCGGCATAATCGGTGGTGAGACCGTCGAAGCTGCCGAGCGTCATGGCCTTGAAGAGGGCACTGGCGCGCTTCATGAGCGGTGCTTGGTTCTCCGCACGGAAGCGCTCAATCTGCTGCTCCAGGAAGTGGGTCGCAAGCCGCAGCCGCACGTACCTGCCGGCATTCGTGCGCAGGCTGGCGGCGTGGCTTTCAGCCTTCTGGCGGTGCATGGCGGCGGCATCGCCAGCTTGTTCCAGGGCGGTCTTGCGGCGGGTGGCTTCAAACGCCTGCTCCCTTGCCTGGTCACGTTCAGCATTGAGGCTCGCCAACTGAACTTCCAACGTGCTCTTCTCAGCCGCCAGAGTCTCGCGGTCCTCCGCCTGAACCCTGGCGATGAAATTCTCCAGGACCTCGCCGCGAGCAGGACCATGCAGTGACTCGCGCAACTGGTCGCGTTCGATCCGAAGGCGGTCATGCGTTTCCAGCGCACCGAGCAACGGCTCCAGCGCGGCTTCGTCATCAAGCGAAGCCAGGCTGCGGAGCGCCGCGAGGGCCGCCGCGGCTGACTCAAGGGCGAGCTGCTGATCGCGCTGCCTGATCTGGGCGGCTTCAAGCTGGCCTGCGAGCGTGCGCTGTGTGTGGCGCGCCTCGCGGGCTAGTTCCAGCATACGCCATAATTGAACCGCCAGGGCATCGGCTGGCGCTGCTTCAAAACCCAGCGCCGTAGCGAGTTCCGTTGCACGGAGTTCGAAGGCCTGGATCTGCGCCTGCAATTGCAACGTCTCGGCCTGCATTGCCTTCCACGCATCGAAGCGCGCAACCAATGACCGGCGTTCCTCAATCAAGGCAATGCCAGCCACATGAGTGACATCACTGGCCAGATGCAGATCACGGCACCGGGCGTGCCAGGCGTCGGTGCTGGCCTGCACGGCAGTCGCCAAGGATTCGCCGTCCTTCAACAACTGATCACGTTCCTGCATGGCCTCGGCGAGCTGCTGCGCCAATGCTGCGCTAGCGCCTTCGTCCTTGTCTGCCTTTGCCACCAGCCTTTTGGCTTCATCGAGCAGCACGATGAAGTGACGGGCCAGAGGGTCCTGAAGAGCAGCGCCCAGGCGCTGCGCAGCCTCGGCAATGAGGGTCTTGCGTCGGGCAATGCCCTCGCTCAATGATTGCCAGTGCTCAAAGCGCCGGCAGAAGTCCTGCCACGCCTCACGCCACTCCTGCATTTCGGCGGGTGGACGCGCTTCGAGACCGGCCGCCTGCCACAATGTGTTCCATCGATTCTGCCATTCCGCCTGCTTCCCGGAGATCGTCTCCATCTGAAGAGCGGTGGCGGCAACATGCTCCTCTCCCTCCGTAATGCGGGTGCGCAGTTGATCCGCTTTGGCCACGTGATCGGCGTACTCGCGCAGGCGATCCCCGAGATCATCGACCTGCTGCTGTATCTGCTGGTGCTCGCTGGCAATCGGTTTGAAGGCGGAGGCATCGCCCGATGCCTTGACAAGTTGCTGCCACACGGACTCGCGCCTGGCCCGGGCGGTGGTCAGATCAGCCAGTGAAGGCAAGGCACCACCCAGCTCAAGCTGGGCGAGATCGCGGCGCCATTTGGCGACCTGCTTCACTGCCTCGGCGTGGTCCTGTGCTGCTTCCCTGGCCGTCCGAAGCAAGTCCTCATGCTCCGCCTGCAAAGCCGTCGCAGCGGCTCTGGCAGGGAGACGCAGGGCGTAGGTGGCGGCGAGCTCCGCTGGCGCGCCAGCGAGCAGGCGATGCTGGAAGCGCATCTCGCGCTCCGCGCTGCTCCACTCGATTTCAGCCACGTCCAGCGTCCGTTGGACTTCAGCGGCAGCAGCGGATTGTGCCAGCGCTTCCCGCACGCGGGTCACATCCTGTGCGGTGAGTTTGGCGAGCTTGGATTCGAGTTGGCGAATGCCTGCCTCCTTGTCGCGCAGGGCGTTTGCATGGGTTTCGCGTTTTTGCAGACTGGCGGCAAGGCGGGCGGCGAGTTCCTTGAGCTCGGCGAATTCAGGAGCGGTGAGCCGCAGGGAATTGAGAGCCTCCAATTCCCCTTCAATGGCGAGATCGCGCATGCCCGCGCGCAGCACTGGCTCCAGTGCCGTGAGTTCCGCCTGCTTCGCCGTCCGGCGGGCGCGCTGATCGCGATGGATGCTGAGGGCCTGATGCAGCGCTTCAATGTCTGTCTCGCGTGCAAGCAGGTCCAGGCGGGGCCGGCAATCCGCCAGTTGCGCAGAGAGCCGGGCGGTCTCTTCATCCCATCGCCGTGCTTCAACGGCTGTCTGGCGATTGGATTGCAAAGCGGCGCGAGCATCCGCGATGAAGCTGGCCGGCAGCTGCGGAACAGGGGGCAAGGCGGCAAGTTCCTGTTCCTTCGCGTGCCACCTGCCCAGCGTGGGCAGGGCATCGAGGCAGCGTTGCAACCAGTCAATGCGTGCCTGCACAGTAGATCGTTGCTGCTCGACGGCGGACTGGCGCTGCGAGGCCGCGCTGAGGTCATGCTCCACGCTCTCCCAGTCCTCGGGCCTGATGAGCAGGTCCCTGGCCAGCCTCATCTCATCGCCGTAACTGCCCGTGGTGGTTCGGAGACGGGCGCGGGCGCGCCCAGCGAAGTACAATTTTGCCTCCCCGCTCAAGGCTTCCAGAATCTTATGAACCGGCGTGCCGCCCAGACTCGCGGAGAACAGCGCCTTGCCCAAGTCACCTTTGCCTTCGAGCATCTCCAACCCTCCTCGTGCCAGGTCATCCGAAGCGAGGCCGAACATGGTGGTGAAATACTCGCGATCCACATGGCCGAGCCAGGAGGCGAGAGCTTCATCAGGCAAGGCAGTGCCGTCGCTGGCGAGCAGGGTGTCCTTGTTGCGTTTGCGCCGTTGAATGCTGAGCGTGCGGCCATCGCGGCTGCGCAGGTCCGCACCCAGACACAAGTCCGCGTGCTTGTGCAGGAAGTTGTCAGTGCTCTGCCTGGGGATCTCATAGAGCAGGTCGCGGATGCCGCGCAACAGCGAGCTCTTGCCAGCCTCGTTGGGACCATAGAGCAGGTGCAGGTCAGCGGTGCCGGACGGGAAGTCCAGGCGCAGACCGGTGAAGGGGCCGAAGGCAGGCAGATGCAGGCTGTCGAACCTCATGCCGCCTCGCCTCCTTTGGTCGCCAGGGCTTCCAGCACGATCGTGCGAACCTCGGCAATGAGGGCGTGGCGCGCTTCACCTTCGAACTCGGCGGCCACCTCGGCGCGCAAGGCGGCGGGCAGCACGTCGAGCATGGCCTTGATGTCATCGGGAATGCCAAGCACGCCCTGATCCGCAGCGTGCAGCGTATTGACCACGATGCCGGTGAGGCTGTCGCGCGCGGCCAGTTCGGCGACATCATAAACGGGTGAGGTGCGGAGCTTGACCTCCTCGATCCACACTGCCGTTCCGGATTGCTGGGCGCAGACGATGCAATCGGCACGCAAGCGCTCGGCATCGCGATGGAACGTCCCGTGCAGCCCGGTGGCGCCGCTGAAGACGATGCGCGCGGCGAGCAGGCGGTCCCCTGCCCCCTCGGCCGCTCTACGAAGCTGCTGGCTGAGGCGGTCCAGTGCCTCGGATTCGCTCTCCGCACCACCTAGATTGACCTCAATGACTTCCCAGCGGACGACATCAAGGGGCCTGAACTCGTTGCACTCGATCTGCAAAGCCTCATTGACCTCGACGACGCGGCAGCCACGCGCGCCAGTCTCACGAGCATGGCGCCCCTGCAGGTTGCCGGCGAAGCCAATCCACGGTTCCTGGGACAGGACGGCAGGCTGATGAATGTGGCCCAGCGCCCAGTAGTCATAGCCTTTGGCCTGCAATTCCCCGAGCGCGCAGGGGGCATAAGTGTCGTGAGCGGTGCTGCCCGTGAGGCTTGTGTGCAGCAGCCCGATGTTAAACCGTCCGCTCATTGGCTCGGGGTAGCCGGGGACTAGGTTCTCCGGCACCTCCCGATGGGGAAAACTCTGGCCATGGATCACCACCGGCAGTCCCGGCACTTCAAAGCTCTTGGGCGAACGGCTGGGGAACAGGTGCACGTTGTCCGGCAGCGTGAGTTTTTTGGTGATCACGGAAGCGGCATCATGATTGCCCGCGATGAGGTAGACGGGGATCCCGGCCGCTTTAAGGCGGGCCATCTGGCCGGTGAAGAACAGCCCGGTGCTGTAGTCTTTCCAGTCACCGTCATAGAGATCGCCGGCGATGAGCACGAAGGCCACCTGCTCGTCCAAGGCAAGCCGGACGAGGTTTTCAAAGGCCCGGCGCGCGGCCCCTCGAATCGTCTCCACGGGAGCGCCATCATAACTCTCGAGTCCCAGCAGCGGGCTGTCGAGATGGGGATCGGCGGCGTGGATGAAACGTAACATGGCTGGGCAACTCATGATGGCGGGCGATGGCGGCAGCGCCAGCGATTCATCCTTGCCTGCAAAGGCTCATGCGTTGAACTTTTAGCACATGAGTTCTCGATTCGACGTACTGGAGACGCTGGAAAGCCATCAGCGGGCAAGCCTCCTCAGGGTGCTTGACAAGCGTGATGGCCGGGAGGCCACCCTACGGCGCTACCACACGGAACCGGATGAACAGGCGGGGCAACGTGAACTGCTGGAGACCCTGCGGGAGCTAGGGCACCCGAATTTGGAACGAATCATTGAGGTGGGCGAGGATGAGGAAAGCCTGTTTGCCGTGGTCGAGCCCCTCTCAGGCATGACGCTGGCCGGGCTGCTGAAAGAGGGACCGCTGTCGGAAATCGAGTTTGAACAGGTCGTGCGCCAGATGCTAGGCGGCCTGGCGGTGCTGCATCAGCGTGGCATCCCGCATACGTCCCTGCGCCCGGAAGTCGTACGCGTGCAGCGGTCTGCCTCGGGGCAATTGGAAGTGCGAGTGGGCGGCTTCGGCGAGGGCTTCGGCCGCAAGTCCGAGACGGAGCCGGCCGCCCCGCCCGCATATCGCTGCACCGCCCCCGAGCAGTGGCGGGGCGATGCGGTGGGCCGCCGCACGGATGTCTATGCGATGGGCTGCATCTTCTATGAGGCACTGGCAGGGAAGCCGCCTTTCAGGCCGGATTCGATCAACGGCCTGCGTGCCGCGCACCTGGCCCATGATCCGGTGCCGCTGGTCAAGGAAGCCCCGCAGGTCAAGCCTTGGGTCTGCGCCTGGGTGTTGAAGCTTCTGGATCCCGACATGAACACGCGTCCCCGCGACGCCGGAGCGGCGCGAAAATTGTTTGAACTGCGTGAACACGGTCTGCCGCCAGAGGTCTCCGCCACGCCGGCAGGCCTGCCGCCGGCCTATGGGCACTATAGCCCGCACGACCCTACCCAGACCCAGCCACTTTCCCCGGCCCATCCCTCCATGGTGCCCATGACCCAGGCATTCCATCCCCAGGCGGCCAGCTCGACAACCGCTTTCCAGCCCGTCCCCCCGACCTACATGGCCGTAGCCGCCGCCACGAGGCCACAGATCCGGACTGCCGCTGCCGCGCCCAAACGCAGCCCCAAAATGGCGCTCCTTGGCGGCGCAGCGGCCGCTGTGGTCGTGATGGTCGGACTGTATCTGCTCATGACCGGCAAACCGGTGATGGCACCCGTGTCCGTGCGCACGCAGATGCAGCTGCCTGTAACCGGCGGCCTGCTGCTGCACCTTGATGCGAGCCGCCCCGAAACGACTGAAACCAGCATCACCAACAAAGTGACGCGCTGGGTTGACCCACAGGACAAGACCCGCCATGCGGCAGCGCAGGCAGCGGAAAACGGCCCCACATTGAGCAACGCGGCGCTCCACGGGCTGCCCGTGCTCGACTTTGGCCCTTATCATTCCGAACACTGGATGGAATTCAAGGACAGCAAAGGGCAGGCCCGCAAGCTAACCACCATTCGCAGCGTGTTCTGGGTCATGCGCGGTTCTGGGTTCCTGCTCGGTGACAACCAAACCGCTGATTTCTCCCGTGGCGGTCCCGAAGGCAGCCCTGACGCAGGCATCTTCGGTGAAGAGGCGGCAGCCGGCATCAAAAACAGCACGTTACGCCTCAACGGCGAAGTGGTGAAGACCACAGACACACCCCTGCCTCTGGCTTTCTCGCTGATCAGCATGGTCACGGTCAATCCGCTGACGGCGAGCCGCCTGTGCAAAGACCGTGCTGGCGGTGAAAACCGGGTGGGCGGCCAGGAAATCGCCGAAGTGGTGATCTATGACCGCGCCCTCGATTCAGAGGAGGTGCAGCAGGTAGAGAGCTATCTACGGACCAAGTGGCTGGCCCCGAAGTGACAGGGAAAGGGGGAGGCACACACGTTTTCAGTGTTCTTTTCTCTGCTCTCCTGTCACACGAGCGCGGCTGAGAAGTCACTCAGGGGCAAATGAATGAACGACGAACTGGCCGCCAACCTCGAAGCGCTGCACCCGGATGCCTTCGGCTGGGCGCTCCACTGCTGTGGGGGAGATCAAAGCCGGGCGGAAGATGTGCTCCAGAATGCCTATTTGAAGGTGATTCAAGGGACGGCCAGCCAGGACAGATCAGGAGCGCTCAAGACGTGGTGGTTCGGCGTGATCCGGTTCACCGCCCAGGAAGAGTTTCGACGGCTGCGCCAGCGCGAATCCCTGGTCGCAAAGGTGCTGCGCCAGTTCCTTCCCGGCACGCACGCAGAGGTGGACCCGGCCCCCTCACCATTCCGCCAGATCGAACTCAGCGAGCGAGCGGAGCACCTCAGGTCATTGCTGGCACAATTGCCGGAACGTCAGGCAGCCGTGCTGCATCTGGCGTTTTATCAGGAGCTTTCCCTCAACGAGGCCGCAGAAGTTCTTGGGATCAGCCCCGGTTCCGTGCGTCAGCACTACGAGCGCGGCAAAACACGCCTGCGGTCGCTCATCCAGCAAACCCCCGCCTTGTTGAATCATGAATGACCAGGATCCAGACCTGCGTGAACATTTCGCCAGCTTGCGGCGCGCCGAACGCGAGGGAGCACCCGCATTCAACCATTCGCTGCAAGGCGCAGGTCGCAGAGCTCGCTCATCGAGAAGCACCCCCGGCCGCACAATGTGGAAATGGGCGGCAAGCACGGCGGCGGCGACACTTGTCATGGCAGCCCTGATGCCGGTGTTCAAACCCAGGCCTTCGCTGGCCAAGGTTCTGCCGGTGCTGCTGAGCGCTCCGACGAAGACTGAGCCATTGCTGGCCGAACTTACCCTCCCGGCAGGCGGTTCCAGCAGCGATTTTCTGCTGCCACTGCATCTCACAATCGACCCGCTGTAACCCGCCACCGCCCGCGCCATGAAGTTTCACCTCTGTGCCCTCATCCTTGCCGCAGCATCCCTGATGCAGGCGGCCGACATGTCCCTGGTCCGCACCGGACTGGTGGCGCCCGACACGCTCCTGCGACACCAGACCGAGCTCGGCATCACTCCGGACCAAGCGGAGCGTTTACGGCGTCTTGTGGACGAAGCCCAGCAGCAGTCGCAGGGGCTTGAGGCGGCGCTGAAAGAACAGCAGCAGGTGTTTGAAAAGGCCGTTCAGAGTCCCGAGACCAAGGCCGACGCCGGCAGAGACCAGCTCAAAAAACTGCTCGACGCCGAAGCGGCCTTGAAGCAGCTGCAACTGCACACCCTGCTTGGCATCCGCGCCGAATTGACCCCTGAACAAAGGGACCAGGCATTGAAACTGGGCGCGGCGGATGCTGAACAACGGGAACCTCTGGAGGCGCGGCTAAAAGAGAAGGGCCAGAAGCTCAGGAATGCTTTTGAATCGACTGCCGTAGAGCTGTCCGAGACGCTCAAAGGCAGAGCCTCGGAGATCGCCAAACTGGCAGGTCAGGGCCGCCTGGCCGAAGCGGAGCAAGCGCTCGATGCACTGGCCAAAGAGGCAGGACTGGATGAACCGGTGCAGGCCGAAGCGATCGACTTCGACAAGTACGAGACGGGGGCCACAGACATGCCGTCCCTTCAGGATCGCTATGCTTCCGTTAAAGAGCGGGCCAGACAGGTCATCCATCTGCCCACCTTGAAGAAGCTGCTGCAAGGCAGAGATGAGCTTGAGAAGGCCAAAGCCTCCGAAGATGTCAACCGCGTAGCCCGCATTCTAACCTGGGCCGAAGGCGTGCTCGCCAAGAAATAGCAGCCGCAGCTGATTACTGCTCCTCGGCCTTCTTGAGCTCTGACAGCGTGTCAAGATACAGGCGTTCCACCTTGGCCCGCGCCCATGGTGTCTTGCGCAGGAACTTGAGGCTGGACTGAATGCTGGGGTTGAAACCAAAGCAATTGATCCTGATCAGCCGGTCCAGCTCCTCCCAGCCGTAGTGCGCGTGCAATTGTGTCACCATCTTTTCGAGGGTGATGCCGTGAAGAGGATTATTGGGACCGTCGCCGTGCATGGGTCTTATCGAATCTTCTTGTCTGGCAGCCCCTGTTTGATGCCCTCGTCGAGCGGCATCTTGTCGTTGCCGGCGTTCAGGCCCACACCGGCCATGACCTTCACCAGCTCAGCCTTCATCTCATCCAATTTCGCCGCGTACTTCGGGTTGCTGATCAGATTGGTGGTTTCACCGGGATCGTTTTTCAAATCATAGAGCTCGGACATGTGCTTGTCGGCGCTGCCATCCCCGGGGGGATAGTGAATGTACTTCCAATCCTGGGTGCGCACGGCGCGGACGTTGGGGGTATAGGGGAACTGCTTCTCGTAGTTGTAGTGATACAGCCAGCTCTTGCGCCATCCGGAGTCGCCTTTCTGGACGAGCTTCACCCAGCTCCTGCCGTCGATATTTTTGAGCGCGGGCGCCCGGCAGAGTTCGAGCAGGCTGGGGGCGATGTCTTCCGTGAGCACCTGTTGGGTAATGGCCTTGGGCTCCTTGGTAAGGGCCGGGTAGCGCACAATCATGGGAATGCGCAGGCTGGGCTCGTGTGCGGTGCGTTTGTCGATCATCCCGTCCTCCCCTTCGAGCAGGCCGTTGTCGCCCATGAAAACAATGATGGTGTTGTCCAGCTGATGAGTTTCCTCCAGCCAGCCACGCAGCCGCGCCACGCTGTCATCGACGCTGAGGATGGTGCCCCAGTAGCCGTGGACCATGTTCTCGAAATCCTTTACCGCTTCGGGGCGGTCATCCGGGAACTTCTTGCGCCACTCGAACAGCGGGCCGTAGATGCCGTGCCAGGTATACAGGCGCTCCTTGATCCACTTGGGCTTGTCATCCAGGTGGAAGGCGGATTCAGGGTAAGGCACGCGCACGTTGTCAAAAGCGTGTTCATACTTCGTCTCGGGCGTGTAGAAGCTGTGCGGAGCCTTGTGCCCCAGAAACATGCACCAGGGCTTGCCGTCGTGATCGCGCTTCAACCACTCCAGCGTCATGTCGGTGACGATGTGGGTGTAGTAGCCTTTGATGACCTCGCGCTTGGTGCCGTTGATGTTCCACTCGGTGTCGTAGTATTTGCCCTGCCCCTTGTGGGTGACGAACCAGTCGAAGCCCTTGCGCGGCTCGTCATTGTCCTCTCCCATGTGGTACTTGCCGATGTAAGCCGTGGCATAGCCCGCCTTCTGCAATACCCCCGGAAAGCTCTGCATCGTCGAGGGATACTCGGTGAAGTTGTTGGTCACCCCGTGCTTGTGGGCGTACACGCCGCTCAAGATCGAAGCGCGACTCGGTGAGCAAAGCGAGGTAGTGCAGAAACCATTGACGAAACGCACCCCCTCACTCGCGAGCTTGTCTATATTCGGCGTCTTCACATGCTCGCTGCCGTAGCAGCCCAGCCCCTGCGGCCGGATGTCGTCGCACAGGATGAACAGGATGTTCGGCGGCCTGGCGTGGGCGGTGGCGGCGAGCAGGACCAGGATCGAGAGCAGACGTTTCATCGGACTACGACAACGTTACCACCTGCTGAGTCCTTTGCGATTCCAGTGCGGCGGCAAAGATTTGCTGAGTGGCGACGGCCTCCTTCGGGGTGGCACAACCGAAACGGCCCCTGAGGTTGCCATCGCGCTCCGTCAGGAACGCGGCCCACATCTGCTGAATCACGTCAGGGAAGCCGGGTTCGAAGATGCCGCCGGTCACCGTCTTGAAGGGCATGCCAAAGCCGAGGTCGGTGCGCTTCCAGTACTGCTCCTTGCCGCCTTCGAAAAGCCACAGGGTTTTAGGTTCCTTGGTTGAGTAACGAACCCCGGCTTCGGTGCCGAGCACTTCCATGAACCAGCTATTGGTCTCACCAGGTGCCAGACGCTTCATCTCCAGGCGCATTGGCACCTCCTGGCCGTCAATCTGCGTCCAGCAATGCAGCATGGCGTTGTCCCAGGTGTCGCAGGTCGTCATGCCGCCCTTGCCGTCAGGCCGCTCGGGGTAGCCTTTCTGCAATTGCGCGAACAAGCGCGTAGGTTTCCAACCCAGCCGCAACGGCAGGTGGCAGGCGTGCATGCCAAGGTCGCCGAGCACGCCGATCTCGCCGCAGGTGCGGCTAAAGCGTTTCCAGTTCGCCGACTTGGTGGCGTCCAGATCGCTGCTGTGATGGAAGCCTGACACGACTTGCAGCACCCGGCCCAGCTTGCCCGACGTCGCGGCCTGAACCACCCGCTGCGCGCCGGGCAAGAAAGGAAATTCAGAGCTGCAACGCACGAAGCGCCCGGTGCGTTCGCCGGCATCCAGGATTTTTTGTGCCGCAGTCAGGTCGATGCCGAAAGGCTTTTCCGCGAACAGGTCCTTGCCCGCTTCCAGCACGTCGATGTAGATCTGCTTGTGGAGGTTGTGCGGCACCGCCACGTAAACCACATCCACGGCGGGGTTGGCCAGCAGTTCCTTGTAGTCTGAGGTAAGCATGGTGCAGGAAGGCACGCAACGGAACCACTCGCGCACCGGCTCCACCAGATCGGCCACGGCCACGAGCTCAGGCTTCACATCCACGTCCGTGAGCGCGCACCAGCGCGCAAATGCACTTGCCATTTCCCGGCCCATGAGGCCGCCGCCGATGATTCCGATGCCCACTGATTTCATGTGCCGCTAGACAAGCCGGGAGCCCCCTGCAATGCAATCAGATTCAGCACACGTCGGCAGCAATACACGTCGCGATGAGACCAAAGTCGCACATTCCGCGATCGGGAACCGCTGCTGAGGCTGCCGGCTCAGCCTTTGGCACACAACCGCAGGAGCAGCGACAGCGCCAGGCTGGCCAGGATCATCGAAGTGACGGGCATATAGAAGCGAAAGCCTTCGCGTTCGATGCGGATATCGCCCGGCAGCCTGCCAAACCAGTTGAGCGCCCATGGCGCCCAGAGACACGCGGCCCCTGTGAGCATGAGGATGAATCCAACGGTGAGAAGCATTTTGCCCGCCTGCATGAGCGCTACTATAGTCGTGACAGCGCAACCTTCACGCGGCACTCGAACATTCATGCAAATCGGCATCACAGGGGCAACAGGACTCATCGGCAGGGCCTTGGGCATCCTGGCGGCGGCCCAAGGCCACGACGTCATCGCGTACACCCGCAACCCTGCCAAGGCTCATCTGCCATGGGCCAGGGAGGTGCGCCCCCTGGATGCGCGTGCACCGCTGCCATTAAACGCTGCCGGCCTGGATGTGCTCGTGCATCTGGCGGGTGAGTCGGTGCTGGGCTGGTGGACGGAGGCCAAAAAAGCGCGCATTCGCGACAGCCGGGTGGACTTTACCCAGCGCCTGACCTGTTGCCTAGCCTCTGCCTCACCACGACCGGCAGCCCTTCTTTGCGGCTCGGCCGTGGGCTACTACGGGGACCGGGGTGATGAACGACTGGCGGAGTCGGCAGCGCCGGGTGAGGGATTTCTGGCCCACGTATGTGTGGACTGGGAAGCAGCGGCGCTGCGTGCCCAACAACTTGGGATGCGAGTGGTGCTGCTGCGTACCGGGCTCGTGCTGGCCGCCGAGGGTGGTGCTTTTGCCCTGATGCGACGCGTGTTCTCGGCCTTTGTCGGTGGCCGGCTGGGCAATGGCGGCCAGTGGACTCCCTGGATTCATTTGCAGGACGAGGTCCGCATGATCCTGTGGGCGGCGGAGCAGCAGGGCGTGAGCGGACCTCTGAATCTGGTGGCACCAGCCCCGGTGACCAATGCCGAATTCACCCGCATCCTTGCCCGTATTCTGCATCGCCCGGCCGTGCTGCCCGTGCCTGCCTTCGCGCTGAGAGGACTTTTAGGGGAGGCCTCCGGCATGCTGCTCGGGAGTCAGCGCGCCACCCCCGATGCCGCCCTGGCCTGCGGGTTTCAGTTTGATCACCCGGTCCTGGAGGATGCCGTGAAGGCGCTGGTGACCGGCTGAAAACTGAGCCCGGCGACACTTATAACTTCCCACTTAACACTTCCGACTTAACTCTTCGCGGTCCCCATGCGCGGCTCACCTCCATTTCAACTCGCCCTGCTGCTCCTCGGCTTCTTCGTGCTCGGGGTGCCGCTGGTGCAGCTCACAAGCGGACGCCCTGTCCCCATGACACCGAGACCGGCGGCGAGCGCCGAGGCGAGCCGGCCCGTCTTGATCCGGGTGCGCTACGTGAACCTGCCACAGACCCTTAGCGTGAAGCTGGGCGGAAAGGAACTGCTGCCGCACACTGCCCCAGGAACCTCGCCGCTGGAAGCCCGCACAAGCTTCGTCATTCCCCCGGAAGGCATCGAGCTTCATGTTCAAGCCACGTGGCCTGCGGGCGGGCCGGAAATGCCTGTGACTGTCGAAATTGAGCCCGATGGGCTTGATGTGCAAAGCCATACGCTCTGGAGCATTGACGGCCGGATTGACGACACACTTGCCTTTGCCTGGAAGCCATGACCGCGCTGCACCAGAACGATGTCCCCGATGAGGAACGCCGCGACCACGAGCACGTGTGCTGGGGCGGCGGGCAGGAGCATGTGCGCCATCACGTCCTGCAAGTGTCCCATCTTAGCGTGAGCTATCGTGAGGTGCTCGCGCTCAGCGGCATCGATTTCACCACCGAATGCGGGCGCAGCATCGGGCTGATCGGTCCCAATGGTGCAGGCAAGAGCACCCTGCTCAAGACACTGGCGGGCCTGCTCAAGCCTGACTCAGGCATGATCCGCTGGCGTGGCCAGCCTCTGACCCAAAGCAGCCACGAGATCGCCTATCTGCCTCAGCGTGGCGATGTGGACTGGAAGTTTCCCATCACGGTTCGCGGCCTCGTCGAGATGGGCCGTTACCCCAATCTAGGCTGGTGGAAGAGCTACCGCAAGCACGATGCGGACATCGTCGAGAGGGCACTCACCGCGATGCGCCTTCAAGACCTGCAGCACCGCCAAATCAGCGCGCTAAGCGGCGGCCAGCAGCAGCGCACCTTCATCGCCCGCGCCCTGGCACAGGAGGCTCACGTGCTGCTGCTTGATGAACCATTCACCGGCCTTGACCGCCCCGCGCAGGACAACCTGGAGCAGCTTTTTCATGAACTCACGCGCGAAGGCCGCCTGCTCATTGCCGGCCACCATGACCTCGCGACCGTGGAAAGGATCTTCGATGAGGTGCTCCTGATCAAATGCCAGCAGGTGGCCTTTGGCAGCGTGAAGGAAGCGTTTACCCCGGCACGGATCGCGGAAACGTACGGATCAAGCCGCGGCGCCGGAGCCGATCACCCGGCACCGGGAGCGGCAGGTACAGATTTGCCCGGCAGACGCGCCTGACCCGCGCTTCGGGAGCAACCCTTGATGACGCCGTCCCATGCCGTTCCTCACCGCCGATTTTTTCCAGCGTGACGTGCTCGTCGTGGCGCGTGAACTGGTGGGCATGGAACTGGTGTGGCAAGGCTCCTCGGGGGTAATTGTGGAAACGGAGGCCTATGCCGTCGAGGGCGATCCCGCGGCCCACACGGCTTCGCGGCCGAGCGCCCGCGCCTTCGTGGCGGGCATGCCGCCAGGGGCAGCCTATGTGTACTTCAACTATGGCATGTACTGGCTGTTCAACTTGCTGGTGAAAGGCGGCGCACGCGACGGGCTCATTCTCATCCGCGCACTGGAGCCAACCTCGGGAATCGCCCCCATGAAGCAGCGCCGCCAGCGTGAGAAGCTGCACGAGCTGTGTTCTGGCCCCGGCAAGCTGGCCCTTGCCCTGGGCATCGATGGCACGCACCACGGTGTTATTCTCGCCGGCAAGGGAAGGCGCAAGGGCTGCGGGCTGCGAGTTTCCACCGCAGTTCCAACCGTCGAGGTAGTCGACGACCTGCGAGTGGGCATCAGCAAGGCGGGAGGTTTCCCCTGGCGCTTCCTGGCCAAGGGCAACCGACACGTCAGTGTCCCGCATGGCAAGGTGAAGCCGATGAAGTGATCTTGGCAAAAAGCTGCGACACTGCCCAACTTCAAGAGGCCTTGTTTCGCCTTCGGGTCCTAGGTCTTATGAATGCAGTCAAGCGCAGGACCGTCTATGGTCATGACTCTTGCTTCGTTTTCCCCCCTCCCTTCATGACTCCACCCGTTCCCTGCCCAGCTCCAGTCGCGCCAGCACGCGTGCGGGTTTCGGGCAAGTTCCTGCGCTGCGGTGGCGCCAAGTGGTTCTGCCACGGCGTAAGCTATGGCCCGTTCAAGCCGAACGCACGGGGGGAGCCGTTCCCGGACGATGAACGCCTGGGCACGGACTTTGCCAGCATCCGTGCGATGGGATTCAACGCGGTGCGCATTTACGATCTGCCCAGCGAACCTCTCCTGAGTGAAGCTGCCGCGCAGGGATTGCACCTGATCCTCGGCATCCCTTGGACAGATCATGTGGACTTTCTCGGTGATCGCCAACGCTGTAAGGAAATCGAAGCACGGGTGCGTGAGACGGCCTTGCGTTTTGGCAGTCATGACGGGGTTGCCGCCTTGCTGATAGGCAACGAAATTGAGAAGACGCTGGTGCGCTGGATGGGGCCGGTGAAGGTGAAGCGCTTCCTGGAACGGCTCATCGAGATCGCCCGCGCCGCCGCCCCGGACTGTCTGCTCAGCTATGCTACGTACCCCAGCACCGAATACCTGCTGCCGGCCAATGCCGACTTCATCGCCGTCAACGTCTATCTGGAAGAACGCGAAGCGTTCGAGCGCTACCTGCGCCGACTCCAAAACCTGGCAGGCAACCGCCCGCTGGTCATCACGGAATTCGGCGTGGATGCCTTGAATCAAGGCGAACACAGGCAGGCGGAGATCCGCGGCTGGCAGCATGAATGCATCCAGCGCCATGGGCTGGCGGGCAACGTCTGGTTTGCCTTCACCGATGAATGGTTCCGCGGCGGCGAGGAGGTGGTCGATTGGGGCTTTGGACTGGTCACCCGCGAACGTCATCCAAGGCTGGCTTCGGCGCCCTGCCCACCACTTGTTTCGGCGCCCTGTGGCCCGCGCATCAGCGTGGTGGTATGCACCTGCAATGGCAGTGCCACCCTGGGCGAATGCCTGGAATCGTTGGGCCGGCAAAGCTATTCCGATTGCGAGGTCATCGTCATCGATGACGGCTCCATAGATTCGACGCCCGAGATCGCGCGGTCCTTCGCGCAGGTGCGCTACCACCGCCAGGAACATGCGGGGCTCAGCGTGGCACGCAACCTGGGCGCGCAACTCGCCACCGGCGACATCATCGCTTACACCGATGATGACTGCATGGCGGATGAAGACTGGCTGCGACATCTCGCGCAAGCTTTTGATGACCCGCAATGGGTGGCCGCTGGAGGGCCGAATATTCCGCCCACCGCCCGGAACCGAACCGAGTCGCTGGTGGCCGCTGCGCCTGGCGGCCCCTCGCACGTGCTGCTCAATGATGAAGAGGCTGAGCACCTGCCCGGCTGCAATCTGGCGATTCGCAAGTCCGCCTTGGCGGCCATCGGCGGCTTTCGCGCTCCGTTTGTGACCGCCGGAGATGATGTGGACGTGTGCTGGCGCTTGCGCGAAGCCGGCGGCCGGCTCCGGTTCATGCCTGCCGCGATGGTCTGGCATCATCGCCGACTCACCGTGCGCTCCTACCTGCGCCAGCAGTCCGGCTATGGCCAGGCCGAGGCCTTGCTCATGAAGCATCACCCGCGGCATTTTGGCCCACTCGGCGGTGCGCGCTGGCGCGGCCTGATCTATGGCGCGGCCACCGGCTCGCTGCCGCCCGCAGAGGGGTCGATCTTCCACGGCGCATTTGGGCAGGGCCTGTTCCAGATTATCTACACCTCCTCGAATGCGTTTTGCTGGTTCAACGTGTTCGCCGGCGTGCTGTGGATCGTCCTCGCCTTGATTGCAGGGTGGCTGGGCTGGGGTGCGGCGAGCCTGGTGATTCTGGGCGTGGCGTCATACCATGCCTGGCAGCGCATGGAGGGTCACCGCACCAGCACGGCTTCCGGCAAAGCGAAGCTCTGGTTTCTCTGCCTGATGCAGCCGGTCGTGCGCGAGTGGGCGCGGCTGAAGGGTATGATTAGGCTGGGAGCACGGCCAAGTTTCAAGCCATGCCGGCACGCCATCCAACCGCCGAAGAAGCCCTGCAAACGCTCGCGCAAGGTCATGGAGCTGGCCTTCTGGTCAGACCATGGTGTGGGGCGCGAGGACTGGATGCGCGAGTTTCGCGCAGTGCTTGCCGAGAACCAGATCATCGCCCGCGAGGATGAAGGCTGGAGCTGGCACGACTTTGAGATCTTCAACAGGGTGGCCCTCACCTCCCTCACCGAATATCATGGCGGCCAAAAACAGCTTACCCGCGTGGCGATCAGCCGCCAAAGCTTCCGCTACTTCTGGGTTGTCCTTCTCACCATGGTGATGACCAGCGTGCTGGCGCTCTTTTGCTTCCATCAGAGCCTGGGCTCGCGATCCGACGGAGTGGCGGAAATTCCTCTGGCGGCAGCCACCCTAATGGCCGCCGTGGCCAGCTTCCAGCGCTGGATTCTCTGGCCGCTGGCCTGTTCCAAAGCCCGCCGGCTTGTGCTCACCGCGGCACGGCGGGCCGGCCTCATCCCCTCAGTGTAGGGCGAGGGTGAACATTCAGCCAGGGGCCACCATGCACCCGAGCCCGTTTCCATTTGCCCCCGCGCCGACTGCGGGCACATTCGCGTCATGAAGCTGCACCTTTTTCTCGTTCTGTTCGCGGCTCAATCGCTGCGTGCAGACTGGGTCATCGTCGAAAACAACATCGCCGGCGACCAGAACAAGCCCACGACGATCAAGATCAAGGACAACCTGATCCGCAGCGACATGGGGGACAAAATGACCGTCCTGCTCAACGCGACGGATGGCTCGGTGCAAATGTTCATGCATGCCAAGAAGACCTTGATCCGGGTCAATCCCGCGACTCTCAAGAGCATGAGCGCCCTTGCGGGAAAATTCCTTGCCGGCGGTGACGACGGCCTGCCGGTCAAGCCCAAGGCCACGGGAGAAAAGGTGAAAGTGGGCGAGTGGGACGCCGAGGTTTACACATGGCAGAGCAAGATCGGCTCAGGCAAATTCTACCTCTCCAAAGACTTCCTGCATTTCTCCGAGCTCAACGCGGCAATGGAAAAAATCAGCAAGTCGATGGGCAACCCCATGTCCAGCCTGTACCCCAGCTACGCCGATTTTCCCGGCATGGTGGTCAAATCCGAGATGAGCATGATGGGCAAGCCCACCACCACGGAGTTGGTGTCGGTCAAAGAAGGCCCCTTGAGCGACGCTGATTTTAAAGCCCCCGAGGGCTACACCGAGATGAAGCTCCCCTCCTTTCCTGGAGGTGCCCCCGCATCAAAGCCCTAGCCCGCATTTCTCACACACTGTTGTCGCGAGACCGCGCGAGGGCGTGACAAATGCAGGCGGGTTCGGCGGGGCACAGGGTGCCACTCCGTGTGCACACGGCTTGACGACAAGGTTCTGACGGCGACTTTACCCTCCCTCATCTCATGTCCGCTGAACCTGCGCCCAAACTTCTCTACTGCCGCTGTGCCTATGCCCAAGTCGTTCCCCAGGGGGTGAAAGACGACGTGCTGCAAAAGCTCTGCGATTCCGGTGCCAGCTTCGAATCCGTGGCGGACCTGTGCGAGATGGCCGCGCATCGCGACCCCCGTCTGAAAGCCTTTGCCGGCAGCGCCCCGCTGCGCATCGCCGCGTGCTTCCCGCGTGTGGTCAAAGGACTCTTCACCCAATGCGGCGCGCCCCTGCCCGAGGACGGTGCCGAAGTGCTCAACATGCGCACCCAGACGGCCGATGAAATTGCGGAGCAGATGCTGCGCGAAGTATAACTCCTCGTTCGTTCTCTACCCATGATCACCCATACCCACCGCCCTCTCCGCGTCGTCCTGTATGAAGGCAGCGGCGCCATTCCGCTGCCGCCAGAGGCGCGGGCGAAAGTGATGTCCGCGCTGCTGGACAAAGGCTACGCGGTGACGCGGACCACCGTCCAGGGCACCAATGCCTTCCCGCACGACGACCACAGCATGCTGGTGCTGGGCTTGTTTCCCGAGCAACGCGCACCCGAGCTCGAAGATCTTGCCGGCCAGGTGAAGATCGAGGCGCGTGACATCACCGGCCTGGATGCCCCTGGCGTGCTGGCCCTTGTCGAGGAAGCGCGCGGCGAGCGCACCATGAACCAGCCCGGCGTTTGGAAGCCCTGGTTCCCCGTGATCGATTACTCGCGCTGCACCAACTGCATGCAGTGCCTGAGCTTCTGCCTGTTCGATGTGTACGGCGTGAGCAAGGACAACAAGATCCAGGTTCAGAACAACGACAACTGCAAGACCAACTGCCCGGCGTGCAGCCGTGTGTGTCCGGAAGTGGCGATCATGTTCCCCAAGTATCAGCAGGGGCCGATCAACGGCGACATCATTAACGAGGCCGACCTCGGCCGCGAGAAGATGAAGGTGGACATCTCCTCGCTCCTCGGCGGCGACATTTATGCCGCGCTGAAGAACCGCAGCGAGGCCGCGAAAAGCCGCTTCAGCAAGGAGCGCAGCCCGGACAAGGCGCTGGATGAACGCAAGAAGTGTCTCACCAAGATGGTCACCGATGGCTTCATTCCCGCCGAAGTGCTCGCTGCACTGCCCTCCGCTGATGAGATCATGCGCAAGGCCGAAGACGCCAAGCTCAGAGCCCAGGCTGCCTTGGATGCGAATGCCGCGATGGCGTAAAGCTTCGCCCACTGAGAAACCCACCGTGCTGAACACGTATCGTTTGGCAATGACTTCCTGCCTCTCCACCGCACTCCTCGCCTTCGGGCTGTGTTCCAGCCTCATCGTCGCGCAGGATGGCGATGGCTTTGTCCCACTCTTCAATGGCAAGGACCTCACTGGCTGGCATCCGGTCAACGTTGCTGCGGACACCTTCTTCGTGCGCGACGGCATGCTCATCACCACCGGCCACCCCATTGGCGTGATGGCCACTGAGCGGCCGTATGAGAACTTCATCATCGAACTCGACTGGCAGCACATGGAGTATGCCGGCAACAGCGGCCTCTATATCTGGGGCGAGCCAATGCCCGCCCCTGGCGTGCCGTTCTCCAAAGGCATCGAGGTGCAGATCCTTGACCTCGGCTACGAGAAGCAGCACCCGGACGGTGCCAACAAATGGTTTACCTCCCAGGGTGACCTCTTTCCCATCTGGGGCGCGACAATGACCGCCACGGGTCGCGTTTCCGAGGGAGGCCAGCGCAGCTTCCCCACCGAGAACCGCACCAAGCCCTCGCCCGAATGGAATCACTACCACGTGGAGTGCAACAAGGGCGAGATCCGCCTGAGCATCAACGGCAAGGAGGTGACCGTAGCCAACGACTGCGTGCCGCGCAAAGGCTTCATCTGCCTGGAAAGTGAAGGTGCTGAATGCCACTTCAAGAACATTCGCATCAAGGAACTTCCGCCATCGAATACGCCTCCCGAACAAACTGCACAGGCCTATGCCGGCTTTCATCAGCTCTTTGATGGCAAGGGCCTCGGCGGCTGGAAGCTGACCGCTGAGATCAAACCCTTTTGGAACGCGAACGGCGCGATCTTCACCGGCAAGGCGGACCCCGCCGCCTTACACAAGAATCTGTGGACGGAGAAGGAGTATGGTGACTTCGAACTCATCGCGGACTGGCGCCTGCCCGGCAAGTCCCAGAAGGGTGCCACCCAGCCTGCAACGGCCGGAGACAGCGGCATCCAACTGCGCGGCGATGCCAGGGTTCAAATCCGCATTACGAGCGAAAGCATGGGCTCAGGCGGAGTCTCCGGCTCCCCCTCTGCCAGCGCGCCCATGACCAAGGCCGACCTGAAACCCGGCAAGTGGAACCGCTTCATGATCACGATGAAGGGCGATCGCCTCACCGTAAAACTCAACGGCCAAGTGGTCATTGATAACGCGCCACTCCCCGGCGTCGCCGCGAAAGGCCCCCTCGGCCTGCTGCATCACGGCTCAGGCATTGAATTCGCGAATCTGTTCATCCGGGAGTTGTGACCTGCCGATCAAACGCTGTTCCGCAGGCCGGCAAATTGGCGCTGGACACAGCGCCCGGATCCAGCATCTTTAAAGCCTTCATGCAAGGCATTGGCACATCGCTTCTACTGCGACTTCGACTCGGGCTGGCCGCCCGCTAGTCTCCGCCCTGCCATGCCGCGCCCCGACGCCCGGCTCCCTTTGATGAAGTTTTCGCCGTTCGTGCTGCCGGTTGAATCGCAGCCGCCCCTCGCCACCTTTCGCCTTTCCCCACCGTCATGCCCTTTGATCCCTCCAAGAAGTACCGGCCATTTCCGCTGATCGATTTGCCCAACCGCCAATGGCCCTCGCGCCATCTCTCGCATGCGCCGATCTGGTGCAGCGTGGACCTGCGCGATGGAAACCAGGCGCTCGCCGTGCCGATGAACGTGGCGCAGAAGCTGGACATGTTCACCACCCTGGTGAAGACCGGTTTCAAGGAGATCGAGGTGGGCTTCCCTTCGGCCTCGAACACGGAGTTTGAATTCAACCGCCGCCTGATCGAAGACGGCCGTATCCCCGACGACGTGACCATCCAGTGCCTGGTGCAGGCGCGCGAGGACTTGATCGAGAAGACTGTGCTCTCGCTGGAAGGCGCGAAGAGCGTGATCATCCACATGTACAACTCCACCTCGCCCGCGCAGCGCAACTACGTGTTTGGGAAGAGCAAGGCGGAGATTGTGGAGATCGCCGTGCGCGGTGCCCAGATGATCAAGGACCGGCTGTCGCGTCTGGAGGACAAGGGCACGCGCGTGACCTTGCAGTATTCGCCGGAAAGCTTCAGCGCCACCGAGGTGGAATACGCCAAGGAAATCAGTGAGGCCGTGATGGAGGTGTGGCAGCCCACGCCGCAGAAGAAGATGATTCTCAATCTGCCCGACACCGTCGAGGTCGCCATGCCGAACATCTACGCGGATCAAATCGAGTGGATCTGCACGCACATCCGCAACCGCGATTCGCTGATCGTGAGCCTCCACACGCACAATGACCGCGGCACCGGCACCGCAGCCACCGAACTGGGCCTGCTGGCCGGGGCGGACCGCGTGGAAGGCACCTTGTTCGGCAACGGCGAACGCACCGGCAACCTGGACATCGTGCAGGTGGCGATGAACCTGTACATGCACGGCGTCGACCCCGGGCTGGACTTTAGTGACATGGGCTCCTTGATCCGCATGTACGAGCGCACCACCGGGATGACTGTGCCACCGCGCCAGCCGTATGCCGGTGAACTGGTGTTCACCGCCTTCAGCGGCAGCCATCAGGACGCCATCAAGAAGGGCCTCACCGGCTACGAAAAACACCAGACCTTCTGGGACGTCCCCTACCTGACCATCGACCCCAAGGATATCGGCCGTGAGTACCGCGAGGTGATCCGGGTGAACAGCCAGAGCGGCAAAGGCGGCGTGGCCTACTTGCTGGAATCGGAGTTCGGCATCGAACTGCCCAAGGACATGCAGCGCGAGTTCGGCCCCATTGCGAATGACCTGGTCGATGCGCTTGGCAGGGAGGTCACGGCCACTGAATTGAAGTCGATGTTCTGGAAGGAATACATTGAGCGCGAGCAGCCGTTCTGTCTGCATCACTTCCATGCGGACGGGGTGGAAGGCTTGTTCCGCTGCCGCTCCAGCCTGCTGAAGAATGGCAAGGAACTCAGCATCCGAGGGGATGGCAACGGCCCCATCGCCGCCTTCGTGCAGGCTCTGGTAAGCGATGCCGGCGCACCCGCCTTTGAAGTCGCCACCTACCGCGAGCAATCCTTGAGCGAAGGCACCGGGGCAAGCGCTCTCGCCTTCATCCAGATCAAACTGGCCACCGGCAAGACCTGCTGGGGCGCTGGCGTGGACACGAACATCGAGCTGGCCTCCATCAAGGCGGTGGTCAGTGCGGTGAACCGGGCAGTCCATGCCTGAGCGAGGGTACAATTCGAAGCGATGGGCCACTGAGAGCGCTGCCTGACCGGTGGCGCTGGATCTGCGCACACGCTTCCCCCCCAAATCGATCCGACAGACAGCCAAAAGGCCGGCATCGCTCCCCGAAATGGGTCACTTCCGGAGCAGCTTTAGGCGCAAACGCCGACCACGATTATCACTCAACGCAGCTGCCTATTTGAGGCTCATAAACGGCACCTGCCAGCCCCGGGCGGATTTCGAGGGTTGATTTGTCGGCACGAATAAGGCAATATTTTCAAATTCTCGGCACCGGTTAATTATTCACACCACCAAACCAACCATGAAGATTCCTCCCGCCTTTTTGGCCGTCATGGCAATGATCGGTTGTGTGTCGTGTGCCACCTCGGGGAGACCCGATCCCCATGCCTCGCGCATTTCCTCGGTGAAGACGACCGCCTATACGGAGACCGAAAAAGATCACCTCAAGCATGGCAGAGGCACAGCGGAGGGGACAACGCTAAAGTATGGCAACGTGCGCAGCGCCGCTGCGGATTGGTCGGTTTTCCCGGTGGGCACGGTGTTCCAGATTGATGGCGAGCCCTTCATGTATGAAGTGGATGACTACGGTTCGGCGCTGGTGGGCACCAACACCATCGACCTCTACAAGCCGAGCAAGAAGGCGATGAAGCAGTGGGGCGCGCGCAAGGTGAACATCAAGGTGGTGAAATGGGGCTCGTTTTCGCGCAGCCTGGCCATCATGAAGCCGCGCACGAACAACAACTATATCCAGCGCATGGTGGACCGCATCGAGCGCTCTTGGCGCAGTTGATTCCGCTGGCTGCCCCAATCATCTCGTGACCAAGACCGAGCGCGCAGCCTTGATTCAACGCCGTCTGGCGGAACTGTATCCGAATCCGCCGGTGCCGCTGGATCACACCGATGCGTACACACTGCTTGTGGCGGTGCTGCTTTCGGCCCAATGCACTGATGTGCGCGTAAATCAGGTGACACCGGCCTTGTGGAGGCTTGCGCGCAGTCCGGCGACGATGGCTGCGGTGCCTCTGGAACAGATTGAAAAAGTGGTGAGGCCGTGCGGCCTGGGTCCGCAAAAAGCGAAAGCGATCAAAGAACTTTCGCGGCTCATTGCGGAGGAGCAAGGCGGCGTTGTGCCCGCATCGCTGGAGGAGCTGGAAAAGCTACCCGGCGTGGGGCACAAGACAGCGCAAGTGGTCATGGCGCAGGCCTTCGGCATCCCGTCCTTCCCGGTGGACACCCACATCCACCGGCTGGCCCAGCGCTGGAAGCTGACCGAGGGCAGGTCCGTAATCCAGACAGAACGCGATCTGAAGCGCCTGTTTCCCATGGAAGCGTGGAATGCGCTGCACCTGCAGATGATCTACTATGGGCGTGAGCACTGCTCTGCGCGTGGCTGCGATGGTACGCGGTGTGAGATCTGCAGCACCTGCTTCCCGAAGCGCGGTCGTGCAGTGAAAACCCGCAAAGCTTGATTCAGGAACGGCGAGCTGCCGCGAATCGCCCGTGCCGAACAACCGTGCGCGGGAAAAAAATGAAATCAGGCTACCAGCGGAACCGGACGCCCGCCTTGTAGATCTTGCTCTGGTCGCCAAAGCCGACATCCAGACCCACGTCCATTTGCGAGAACACCTTGTAGTAGCCGCCGACGTCAAAGATGAAACTGTCGTACCTGTCCGAGCTTGTGGCGGTCAGGTGGCCGTCCAGTTCCAGCGCGTCGGTCGCGGCAAACCGGATGCCCGGCATGACATAGACCGCGCCTTCCGAGAAGCCGACGCTGTTGCTGGTGGTATCGAGATGCGCATATACCATGCCCACTTCGCCCGTGAGGTGGACGCGGTCACTCAAAGCAATAAAGCCTCCGCCACCGAGGTGGACGGTGCTAAAATTGTAGGATTGGGAGAGGAAGGCTTTGGAGGAGCCACTGCCCAGGTCCACACCAAAGTGCAGAAAGAAGGGGTCAAACAACTTGGCCATGAGCGAAATCGAAGCTCCGTCGCTCGGATTGATGGTCTTGTCCTTGTAGGTCGTATGCAGGTAATCGACCTCAAGCTGACCATAGCTAAGCAAGGAGGTCGACATTGACTGGGAGGGCGAAGAGTTCTCCTGACCCGTGTATGCCGGGCCGCCGTAACCGGCAGAGGCCATTCCCATGCTGGGGTCCGTCGAAGGCCCGGCAGAGGCATAACTGGGACTGGCAGACTGTGTGCCACCCACTGCCATGCCTGCGGGCGTCGGTGCCTGCACTGTGTAGCCGTACTGTGCTGATGCCGTAGCGACGGTGAAAAAAAGAGCAAAGAACAATATCGCAGCAAAATGCTTGGCTCTCATAAACTCTTGATTATTTACCTTTGTTAAGCTTTCTCATAAAAACGTGTCCCCGGCAAATTTATTTTCACGCATTGAGTTGGGTGGGAGATGGCTGTTGCAGGCAATTCCGAGTCTCCGGCTCTGCCTATGAAGAGCCCGGCATTGACTCGCCCCGGACTCACGCATTAAAGAAAGGCCATGGCTGAAGTTTCCTCCACCTGCGCCCTGCCATCTGGCTCAATGGCACCTGATTTTGCCTTGCCAGATGCCACCGGAAAGGTGGTGACCCTGGCTGACGTGCGCGGCTCCAACGGGCTGGTGGTGGCTTTTGTCTGCAACCACTGCCCGTTTGTCGTACATCTGGCGCGGGACATTGGCAGATTCGCGGATGAGAGCCGGGAGCGCGGAATCGGATTTGTTGCCATCAACTCGAACGACGCGGGACGCTACGCGGCGGACGCACCGGAGAGAATGCCAGAGTTTGCCAGGGCGTCTGGCTGGCACTTCCCCTATCTGGTTGATGCAGGCCAGGAAATGGCCCTGGCCTATTCTGCGGCCTGCACGCCGGACTTTTACGTTTTTGACAGGGAACTCCGGCTGGCCTACTGCGGGCAGTTCGACAGCTCGCGCCCCGGGAACGGCCGGCCAGTCACCGGAGAAAGCCTTCGTCAGGCTGTCGATGCGGTGCTGGCGGGGGACGCTCCTGTGGCCATGCAGTACCCGAGCACCGGATGCAGCATCAAATGGAAGCCCGGCAGGGAGCCCGGGTATTTCGGGAACAAGGCTGTTCTGAACTGAGAATAAGAAGCGGCTGGCTTGAGATTCTGTTTTCATTGCCGCAGATCTGAAAGTGCGCTTACACTGACTTCCCTATGTGCTTTCCGCCGCCAGTCCGGTATTACGCGCCATTGTTAGTTCTGGTTTTCGGACTGGCCACCACCTGGCTTGATTACGAAATCAATGTCGCCAATGACCTTGCCCGCAACTACGGGGACGTGGCGGCGCAGGCGAACGTGACGGGGGCGCGGCTTGCAAAGCTGGCCGAACGACAGATACAGGGTGGCGAACTGGCGAAATTTGAGGACGATCTGGCCGCCTGGGCAGACGAGCCGTGGATGAATCTCGCGGCACTGGTGGATGCACAGGGGATCATCATTGCGGATTCCAACAAGCACTGGGCGGGCCGGGTGGTCAAGGAGACGCCGCTGGCACCAGCGATGAAGCTGGCACTGAAGAACCATGGTGTGCCCCGCCAGCAAGAAGCGCGACAACCGGACCAGGCGATGGTGTTTGGAGCCTACCCGGTAACCATGGGGAAACGCGGCACAGGCTGGATTCTCCTGGTGTTTGACCGTACCGACGCCGAGGTGCAGGCACGCGTGGATGCGGGCCGCCAGCTGCGCTGGATGGCGGCGGCGATCATGCTCCTGTGCTTTTGTCTGTGGACGGCGCTGCACTTCGGCTTTGCCGACCGCCTGGCGCGCCTGACGCGAAGCGTGCGTGATTTTGGCGAGGACAGTGCCGTGAACATGGAGTCGATGCCGGGTGGTGACGAGGTGCATGAATTGTCGGTGGCGTTCACGGCGATGGGCAAACGCCTGGCCGAACGCGATGCCGAGCGGGTGCGACTGGAACGGGAGATTCTGCATACCTCGGAGACGGAGTGCAGGCGCATCGGGCAGGATTTGCATGACGACATCGGCCAGAGGCTCACTGCGGCGTCGCTGGCGACGATGGGGCTGATTACCGCGCTGGAATCCCAGGCACCAGAGCTCGCCCCCCAGGCGGAGAATCTAAGCGAGCAGATCCGCCAGACCATCGGCGCGGTGCGCACGCTGTCCCATGGGCTCGCTCCCATGGGCCTGCATGACGATGACGGGCTCATGAACGTGCTTCAAGAGCTGGCCACATCAACAGCCAGGAGCGCCCGGTTGCGCTGTGTTTTCGAGTGCCCCGCAGCGGTAAGCGTGTCCGATGCGGCGGTGGCCGGCACACTTTACCGCATTGCCCAGGAAGCCGTGAACAACGCTCTCAAGCACGCGGACCCCGGCGAGATTCGAGTCGGCCTGGAGCGATGCAACGGATCTCTGGTGCTGGTCGTCGAAGACGATGGCGAAGGGCTGCCTGAAACGCTGGCGTCGGGGAGCGGCATCGGCTTCCAGGTGATGCGGCACCGGGCCCAGCTCGTGGGCGGCAAAATTGACATTGGCCCGGCGCCCGCCGGGGGGACACGCATTGCCTGCACCATTCCTTCCAACTCATGAATCCCCCTGCGTCCAATGTTCCCGCCCCGGGTGAAACCCGGCACCGCATTGTGTTGGTGGACGACCACCCTGTAGTGATCGCCGGCTATCGGCTGATGCTCAACGCGCAGGCCGACCTCGAAGTCTGCGCCACGGCAACCAACGGAGCCGATGCCCTGCTGGCCGTGGAACGCGAGCATCCTGACCTTGTCGTAACCGACCTGACGATGCCCGGGCGCAGCGGGATTGAGCTGATCAAGGATCTGGTGGCCCTGTATCCGCAAGTGAAAGTGATGGTTTGCTCCATGCACGATGAAGCACTCTATGCTGAACGTGCCCTGAGCGCCGGTGCCAAGGGCTATGTCAACAAAGACAGCCCTGGCCCGGTGATGCTCGCCGCCATCCGCCAGGTGCTCGACGGCGGCACCTACATGAGTGAACGCCTAGCCGCCAGCACTCGTGATCATTTCGACAGCACCAGCCCGCGGGGTGCCCACGCGGCGCTGCAAAAGCTGAATGACAGGGAATTCGAGATCTTCCGGCTCTTTGGTGAAGGCAGGACCGCCAAGGAAATTGCACTGCAATTCCAGTTAAGTCCCAAAGCAGTGGCAGACCACCGCGATCAAATCAAAGAAAAACTGGAGTTTGCCACGAGTGCCGAAATGATCCGTCAAGCGGTGCGCTGGGTGGCGGCCCAGAAGCTGGGCAACCCGTAATTTCAAGCCTTTCCACCCCAAGTCGCACTGCGTCTGTGGAGGCCCGGCCAAGTCCCGGCTGCCAACCGGCTGAGGAATGCCAACGCTATCCGGAAAATTCCGCTCTCCAGTGCCGTACTGCTTGACTCCGCTTTTTTGTCACCGCCCTGAACCTACCGGCTGCCATTGGTCACCAAAAAAGCGGGCCTTACACAAAATACAGAGCATATCGTTTATTGCGTGAGACAGTACCCCCCCTTTTTTCATTTTCGGTCAACAACACCATGACGCACGATACCAAAGACATTCCCCTGCCCTCCCAAAGCACCGCCGCCCTCGTGAGTGGGCAGACGGAGACGGCTGGAACAGGTTGCGGGCTCTGGCTGGTGGCGGCCGTCGCGATCATAGGAGCAGGCTGCTGGTGGTTCATTCAGGGCCAGCCTAAACCTGTGAGGGACAAGTCCCGGATCATGCCTGTGGTGGTGGCCCCTGTGCAAAGAGCGAACGTGGCGGATTGGCTGCCTGCCCTGGGTACGGTGACGCCCTTGAACAATGTGGTCGTGAAGAGCCGCGTGGACGGCCAGCTTTTGAGCATGAATTTCAGCGAGGGGCAGATGGTGATCAAGGACACTCTGCTGGCGGAGATTGACCCCCGCCCGTATGAAGTGCAACTGGCGCAGGCAAAGGGGCAGATGGCCCGCGATCAGGCCCAGTTGGAAAACGCCCAGCTCGATCTGAAACGGTACCAGAAGCTGATGGCGGAAGATTCGATCGCCCAGCAGCAGCTGGACACCCAGGCCTCACTTGTGCGCCAGTACCAGTCCGCCATCGCCGCCGATCAAAGCCAGGTGGACAGCGCCCAGCTCAATCTGATCTATACCCGGATCACGGCACCTATCACTGGAAAGTTGGGGTTACGCCAGGTGGACCCCGGAAACATTGTCCACGCTGGTGACGCCAATGGGCTTGTGACGATCGCCCAAATCCAGCCCATCGGCATCCTTTTTTCCATTCCCCAGGAGCGCGTACCCACCGTGGAAACCCATCTAAAAAAGGGTGAAGTTGTATCGGTGGAAGTCTGGGATGGTGCGAAGAAGAGCAAACTGGCCAGCGGCAAGCTGCTGACGACGGACAACCAGATTGACATCACCACCAGCACGCTGCGGCTGAAGGCAGAAATGTCGAACGAGGATTTCAAGCTGTTCCCCAATCAGTTCGTCAATGTGCGGCTGCTGGTGGACACCACCACGGATGCCCTGGTCGTGCCAAGTTCGGCGATCCAACGCGGAGCCAAAGGCACGTTCGTGTACGCGGTGAATGCAGATCAGACGGTGGAACTGAAGCTGGTGAAGCTGGGCGTTGACGATGGCGAACGCACCGCGGTGCAAGAGGGGCTGAAGGAAGGCGAAAAAGTCGTCATTGATGGCACGGACAGAATACGCGCAGGCTCCAAGGTCGAAATTTCGACGCGCAATGGCAAGCCCCGGTCATCGGCTCCCTAGACGCCTGCATGAACGTCTCACGCATCTTCATTCTCAGGCCGGTCGCGACCTCTTTGCTGATGATGGCACTTGTCATCACCGGGACCATCGCCTTCCGAATGCTGCCTATTTCGGCGCTGCCGGACGTTGATTACCCCACCATTCAGGTCACCACCCTGTATCCTGGGGCCAGCCCGGAGGTCATGACCTCCTCCGTCACGGCACCGCTGGAGCGGCAGTTTGGCCAGATGCCAGGGCTGGGGCAGATGCACTCCGTGAGCTCGGGAGGTGCCTCCGTGATCACCCTGCGGTTCAGCCTGGGATTGAGTCTGGACGTGGGCGAGCAGGAAGTGCAGGCCGCCATCAACGGGGCGTCGAATCTTTTGCCTTCTGATCTGCCCACCCCGCCGATTTACAACAAGGTGAATCCAGCCGACGCGCCAATTGTGACGATTGCGCTGACGTCTACAACCATGCCGCTGCCGAAGATTCAGGACCTGGCGGAAACGCGTCTTTCCCCCAAGCTTTCGCAACTGCAGGGGGTGGGTCTTGTGACCATCAGCGGCGGGGTGCGCCCGGCGTTGCGGGTGCAGGCTAATCCCATCGCGCTGGCGGCACGGGGGCTGAGCCTGGAAGACTTGCGCACCGCCGTGGCCAATGGCAATTCCAACGCACCCAAGGGCAGCTTCGACGGGGTCTCGAACGCCTCCACCCTGGATGCCAACGACCAGCTTTCGACGGCGGAGGACTACCGCCAGCTCGTCGTCAGCTTTCAAAACGGCGCCGCCACCCGCATTTCTGATGTGGCGAAGGTGGTGGATGGTGCGGAAAATTCACACCTGGCGGGGTGGGCCAATGAGCTGCCCGGCATCATCGTCAATGTTCAACGTCAACCCGGGGCCAATGTCATTGCCGTGGCCGACCGGGTCAAAGCGCTGGTGGAGGAGTTGCGCAGCACCCTGCCGGCCTCGGTGGAACTGGCGCTTCTCACGGACCGGACCTTGACGATCCGCTCGTCTGTCGAGGATGTGGAATTCGAACTCATGCTTTCCATCGGGCTCGTGGTCCTGGTGATCTTCGCATTCCTGCGAAGCCTTTCGGCCACCCTCATTCCCGCCGTCGCCGTGCCGCTTTCACTGATCGGCACCTTTGGGGTCATGTATCTGTGCGGCTTCAGTCTGAACAATCTTTCGCTGATGGCGCTGACCGTGGCCACGGGCTTCGTGGTGGATGACGCCATCGTCATGATTGAAAACATCAGCCGCTACATTGAACAAGGAGAACCACCGATGCAGGCGGCGCTCAAGGGCGCCAAGCAGATCGGTTTCACTATCATTTCCCTCACCTTTTCACTTATCGCGGTGCTCATTCCCCTGCTGTTCATGGGGGATGTGGTCGGGCGGCTGTTCCGCGAGTTTGCCATTACCCTGGCGGTCTCCATCCTGATTTCCGCGGTCATCTCCCTGACGCTCACGCCAATGCTTTGTGCGCGGCTTCTGAAGCATCTGCCTGAGGGAGAGGAAGGCCGGTTCCATCGTGCGGCCGGGCAGTTCATCGATTCCATCACCCGCCAATATGATACGCAGCTCCGCTGGGTGCTGCGCCACCAGGGGTTGACGCTGCTTGTCGCCATTGGAACCATGGCCGTCACCGCAGTGCTCTACGTGGTGACGCCCAAAGGCTTCTTTCCACCGCAAGACACCGGGTTGATCCAGGGCATCACAGAGGCTGGCCAGTCCACCTCTTTTGCCGCCATGGCGGAGCGCCAGCAGGTGCTGGCGCGGCAGGTCCTGAGCGATCCCGCCGTAGAGAGTCTGTCATCATTCATCGGCATTGACGGGATCAACAACACGCCCAACACGGGCCGGATGCTGATCAACTTGAAGCCGCTGGAGGAGCGCAAGGTGTCCGCCCAGGAAGTCAGCCGCCGCCTCCAGGCGAGCACCGCCGGAACACCGGGTATTTCACTATTCCTGCAGCCGCTTCAGGACCTGACCATTGATGACAGTGTGAGCCGCACGCAGTATCAGTTCGTCGCCGAGGCATCGAACCTCAAAACGCTGGACCTATGGATCCCAAAACTGGTCGACCGCCTGCAGCAGAGCCACGATCTGGCGGATGTCACGAGCGATCTCCAAAACAAGGGATTGCAAGCCCGAGTCGAGATCGACCGCGATACCGCAGGGCGGCTGGGGGTGACAGCGGCAGCCATCGACAACGCGCTCTATGATGCCTTCGGCCAACGTCTGATTTCCACCATCTTCACCCAGTCCGGCCAGTACCGGGTGGTGCTGGAGCATGCTCCGCAGTTCCAGGAAGGGCTTGCCGCCTTCGACAGCGTTTACGTGCCGGGTGCCGGCGGCCAGCAGGTGCGCCTGTCTTCCATTGCCCATGTCGTGCAGCAACAAGGACCTCTGGCCATTGCCCACCTGGGGCAGCTTCCCGCCGCCACCATTTCCTTCAATCTCGCCCCAGGGCGCTCGCTGGGGGAAGCAGTGACGGCAGTGCAGAAAGCTGAACATGATGTGGGCCTGCCGTTGAGCATCCGCACCCATTTCCAGGGTGCCGCCCTGGCCTTCCAGGCCGCCTTGAGCAACGAGCTGCTCCTGCTGCTCGCGGCGGTGGTGGTCATGTACATCGTGCTGGGCATCCTCTATGAGAGCTTCATTCATCCGATCACGATTCTCTCCACTCTGCCATCCGCGGCCATTGGCGCCCTGCTTGCACTCATCGTGAGCCGCACCGACCTGGGCGTGGTGGCCATCATTGGCATCGTCCTGCTCATCGGCATCGTGAAAAAGAATGCCATCATGATGATCGACTTCGCCCTGGAGGCAGAACGCACGGATGGGGCGAGCCCGCAGGACGCGATCTATCAGGCCTGCCTGCTGCGCTTCCGTCCGATCCTGATGACGACGCTGGCCGCGTTGCTGGGAGCCCTGCCCCTTATGCTGGGCACCGGCATCGGCTCCGAACTGCGGCGCCCGTTGGGCCTGACCATGGTCGGAGGCTTGATGGTAAGCCAGGTACTGACCCTGTTCACCACGCCGGTGATTTACCTGGCGTTTGACCGCCTGTCCCGGCGGTTCTCCAGGCGCGAGGAGGCCCTGCCCGTGGGAGGCGGCACAGCAGCCGCTGAAATATGAAGTTTATCGACACCTTCATTGATCGCCCGGTGGCGACCACCCTGTGCATGGCCGGCATCATACTCTCGGGTGCCCTGGCGTATTCGCTGCTGCCTGTCTCACCTCTGCCACAGGTCGACTATCCAACGATTTCGGTGTCGGCATCACTGCCTGGAGCCAGCCCGGAAACCATGGCCTCGACCGTGGCGACACCGCTGGAGCGAACTTTGGGGCGCATTTCCGGCATCACGGAAATGACGTCGTACAGCAGGCTGGGCTCCACCGGCGTGTACATCCAGTTTGATCTGGACCGCGACATCAACGGCGCCGCGCGCGATGTGCAGGCGGCCATCAACGCGGCACGCGGGATTCTGCCATCCGGACTGCCGAGCAACCCCACCTACCGCAAGGTGAATCCAGCCGATGCACCGGTGATGATTCTGACCATGATTTCCGACGTGCTGACGCCGGGCGAGATCTACGACAGTGCTTCGACCATCGTGGCGCAGAAGCTCTCGCAGGTGAACGGCGTGGGACAGGTCAACGTGGGCGGCAGCTCGCTGCCCGCCGTGCGGGTGGATGTGAAACTGCCGCTGCTCAACGGGGCGGGCATCAGCCTGGAAGAAGTGCGCAACACGCTCGCCGCGGCTAATGGCAACCGGCCCAAAGGAAGTGTGCAGGACGGGGACAAGCGCTGGCAAATCTATGCCAACGACCAGCTGCCCAAGGCCTCCGACTATATGCCGCTGGTGGTCGCCTATCGCAATGGCTCGGCGGTGCGCCTGTTCGAAATCGCCGATGTGACGGACTCGGTGCAGGACATCCGCAATGGTGGTTCCTACAAAGGGAAGCCTTGCGTGAGCCTCTACATCTACCGCCAGCCTGGGGCTAACATCCTTGATACCGTACAGCGGGTGACCGAACTGCTGCCCCTGCTGCGCGCCTCCATTCCACCGGCCATTGACCTGGACGTGGCCATGCAACGCACCACCACCATCAAAGCATCCCTGCTGGATGTGGAGCATGCCTTGCTCATCTCCATCGTGCTTGTCATCCTGGTGGTTTTCCTGTTTTTGCGCAGTCTGCGGGCCACGCTCATTCCCGCGGTGGCGGTGCCCGGGTCGCTGCTGGGGACTTTTGCCATCATGTATGTCATGGGCTACAGCCTGGACAACCTTTCGCTCATGGCCCTGGCCATTGCCACCGGCTTCGTAGTGGATGATGCGGTGGTGGTGCTGGAAAACGTCACCCGCCATGTCGAAGCCGGCATGACGCCCTTTGCCGCCGCCCGTCGGGGTGCTTCGGAAGTCGGCTTCACCGTCCTGTCCATGAGCATCTCCCTGGTGGCCGTGTTCCTGCCTATCCTGCTGATGGGCGGCATCGTCGGGAGGCTGTTCCGTGAATTCGCCATCACGCTCTCAGCTGCCATCCTGGTTTCGCTCGTGCTCTCGCTCACCGTCACGCCCATGATGTGCGCCCGGCTGCTGAAACCTCATCAGCCGGACCAAGCCCATGGCTGGTGGTACCGGACAAGTGAACGTTTTTTCAACTATACTCAGCGCGGCTACGGTGAGACGCTGGGCGTGGCGCTGCGGCATCCCTTCATCGTGCTGGTGGGGCTGGCAGGCACCATCGCCCTGGCCGTGCATTTGTATATCGGCATTCCCAAGGGCTTCTTTCCCCAGCAGGACACGGGCTACCTGTCCGGCTCAATTCAAGGTGATCAAAGCATCTCGTTTCAAGCCATGAAGAGCAAGACCGAGCAATTCGCCGCAATCGTACAAAACGATCCCGCAGTGGCCACGGTGGTCTCCTCCATTGGCGGCAACTCGGGCTCCCTTCACGTCGCCCTCAAGCCGCTCGACGAGCGCAAGCTCAGCGCCGATGACTTGATCATCAGGCTGCGGGAAAAAACCGCCCACATTCCGGGTGCCAGGCTCTATCTCCAGTCCGTGCAGGACATTCGCGTGGGTGCCCGCTCCAGCAGTTCCCAGAATCAGTACACCCTCCACTCCGACGATTTGAACGCGCTGCGCGCGTGGGAGCCGCAGGTGCGGCAAGCACTCTCGGATCTGCCTGAACTCGCTGATGTGAACACCGACACCCAGGACAACGGCCTGCAAACCACCGTCACCTTTGACCGCGATGCCGCCACCCGGCTGGGGGTCTCGGCGAACGTGATGGATGCCCATCTGAACGACGCCTTTGGCCAGCGCCAGGTGTCCGTGATTTATGCCGCCCTGAATCAGTACCATGTCGTCCTTGAAGCCGGGCAGGATTACTTGCAGGGGCCCGCCGCGCTGGATCAGATCTACGTGACCTCCAAGACAGGAACCCTGGTGCCGCTCTCCTCTTTTGCCCATCATTCACAGACGAGCACCGCGCTTGGAGTCAGCCATGAGGGCCAGTTCGCCGCTTCCACCATATCGTTTGCCCTTGCACCGGACGTCTCCTTCGGTGATGCAAAGACAGCCATCGAAAATGCCGTGATCAAGCTGCGCATGCCCAACAGCGTGACCGGTGCCTTCGGAGGCTCCGGCGGCGCGTTCCAGACCGCCCTTGCCTCCCAGCCCATTCTGGTGCTCGCGGCCCTGGTCACCATCTACATCATCCTGGGCATCCTCTATGAAAGTCTGGTGCATCCGCTCACCATCCTATCCACTCTGCCCTCCGCAGGGGTCGGAGCTCTGCTGGCACTGTGGGTCTGCGGTCAGGAGTTCAACATCATGGGCTTCATCGGGGTCTTTCTGCTTATCGGCATCGTGAAGAAGAATGCCATCATGATGATCGATTTTGCCCTGGACGCCGAGAGAGTACAGGGCCTCTCCCCTTACGACTCAATCCACCAGGCCTGCCTGCTGCGCTTCCGGCCCATTCTGATGACCACCATGGCCGCCCTGCTCGGTGCCCTGCCTCTGGCCCTAGGATTTGGTGAAGGCTCCGAAATGCGCCGCCCCCTGGGCATCACCATCGTCGGCGGCCTGATCTTCAGCCAGGTGCTGACCCTCTACACCACGCCGGTGGTTTATCTGGAACTGGACCGCCTCGGCGTGTATTGCCGACGTCTCTGGGCTGGCCTCCGCCGTACTCCGCTGACCCATTCTTCACCCGTTGTTTGAGCCCCATGCCCGCCCTTTTCCCGCGCACCCTCCTCACCTGCCTCGTCCTCGCCACGCTCATGGCATGCGTATCCAGCCCGCCAGTGCAGCGGCCTGCCATGGACCTGCCAGACCACTTCAAGGAGCAGGGCACCTGGAAGCCCGCCCAGCCACGTGATCATCTGACACGCGGCCATTGGTGGACGATTTATCACGATCCCGCATTGAATGCGCTGGAGAAAAAGATCGATTTTTCCAACCAGTCGCTCCTCTCCGCGGCCGCCAAAGTCACCCAAGCCCGTGCACTCACCCAGAACGCTCGCGCCGCGTATTTCCCCACCCTGGGAGGTGCCGCCAGCAGCATCCGCAGCCAGACCGGCCAGCTCCCCCCTGTTACGACCAACGCGACTTCGCTGGATTTCAGTTGGGAAGCGGATCTATGGGGACGCATCCGCGACAACACCAGCGCCGCCCAGGCGAATGCCGAGGCCACCGCGGCAGACATGGAGTCGACCCGCCTGAGCCTGCAAGCGCAGCTCGCCCAAAGTTACCTTGCCCTGCGGATCGTCGATGCCCAGAAACACCTGCTGGATGGGGAGATCGCGAGCTATTCCAAATCACTGCAGCTCACCCAGAACCGCAAAGCGGCAGGCGTCGCCACCAGCCAGGATGTGGCCCAGGCCAAAACCATCCTCGCCACCACCCAGGCGCAGTCCATCGACACCGAAGTGCAACGCACCCAGCTTGAGCACGCCATCGCAGTGCTCATCGGCGTGCCGCCCGCAGTCTTCTCGCAGCCCATGCGCACGGACCCAATTCCCGTGCCTGCCACACCCCGCAGCGGCACCTCCCAGTGGCTGGAACGCCGGCCCGACATCGGTGCCGCAGAGCGTCGCGTCGCCGCTGCCAACAAGCTTATCGGCGCCGCCCAGGCCGCCTATTTCCCCACCCTGGCGCTTTCCGCAACCGGCGGCTTCAAGGGTATCAAGGATCTATTTTCCGCACCCAGCCGCTTCTGGTCGCTGGGCCCGGAGATGGCGGCCCCGCTGCTGGATGGCGGTCTGCGCAAATCCCAGGTCGATCAAGCCCGGGGAGTCTATGATCAAAACGTCGCGGACTACCGGCAGACAGTGCTTACCGGCCTGCAGCAGGTCGAGGACAATCTGGCGGCCCTGCGCATTCTGGCAAGAGAAGCCTCCGCCCAGGCGGAGGCCGTCCGGGCCGCGCGCGAATCCGAAGCCGTGGCCCTCAATGAATACAAGGCAGGCACCACAGATTACCTCAACGTCATTACCGCCCAGACCGCCGCACTCACCAACGAGCTCACCGCCCTGAACATCCACAACCGCCGGCTCGCAGCCTCCGTGCAGCTGGTCAAAGCGCTTGGGGGCGGCTGGTGAGAGGTGGGATGCCAACAAAGACGGCGCTCAAAAAGAGCGCCGGCCTTGGTCTGGAAATGGAGGGGAGGATTACTCGCCGTCGCGGCCAATGGCTTCCACCGGGCAGCCGGCGAGGGCTTCTTCACAAAGCGCGCGCTCATCGTCAGTCTCCGCCTGCTTGAATACGTAGGAGTGGCCGCCATCGTCATCGCGCTTGAAATTTGCGGGAGCGGTCTCACGGCAAAGGTCACAGTCAATGCATTGATCATCCACGTAATAGGCACCTGCCACGTTCTGGGCGTATTTGTTTGCGACGTCAGCCATGATTTTGTTCTGGGTTTTGGGGTGGTGAGACTAGTGCCTTGCATCGGGCTTTCAATTGCTTTTTTCAACCGCAAAATCCGCGCGTAATGAGCCGTGGGCGGCACCTTGACCCGGCGCTGAATCTCTGAAGATTGCCCGCATCCATGGCCGAACACATTCCCCCCACCGAGACCAAGCCGCTGAGCCCCCAGGAAGGCTGGCACGTGCAGCACCTTTTCTTTCACGTCAATCACAGCCAGTGGTCGCTGCTGGATGATGAAGAGAAGGCAGAGTCCCGGGTGAAGCTCGAACAGACCATCGCCCGCATCCGCAGCCACCCGGACACACAACTGCTCACCTTCAGCATGGTGGGCCCCAAGTCCGACATCGGCTTCATGCTGCTTACGCCTGATCTGCATGACTCGGACCGGTTTGCCAAACAGCTTGCTCTCGCGCTGGGACCTGATGTTCTGCTGCCAGCCTATAGCTACCTGTCGATGACCGAACTGAGCGAGTATTCCACACCGGAGTCCGAATTCAAAGTGGAACTGGTCGAGCAAGAGAAGCTTGAGGAGGGCAGCGAGGCATTTGAGGCGCGGCTGGGTGAATGGCGTGCACGCATGGCGAAGTATGGCAAGGACCGCCTCTACCCCAATATGCCGGACTGGCAGGTGATGTGCTTCTACAACATGGGCAAGCGCCGCAACGTGGGCCAGAACTGGTACGCGGCGGATTTTGATACGCGCCGCAAGCTCATGGCCGGCCACGCCCGGGTGGGCCGCACATGGGCGGGCAAGGTGCGCCAGCTCATCACCGGCTCCACCGGCCTGGATGCGGAGGAGTGGGGGGTGACATTGTTCGCTCACGACACCTTCCACATCAAAGGCATCGTCTATGAGATGCGCTTCGACGAGGTGAGTGCGGTTTACGGCGAGTTCGGCGACTTCTACATTGGCATCCAGCTGCCGCTTGGAGAGCTGATGACGCGGGTGCTGGAATAGGACCTGCAAACAAAATTGGTGCGGTGCCTGGGACACTTCAGTCGTCCTCTAATCGTTGCAGACCTGTGCGCGGTGAGGGTTCGAGGATCAGCAATGGTCCTCAAAATCCACAGCGCCGGCCCGCATGATCTGCTCAATGCGGAGGCGCTCCAGCTCAAAGGCTTCCTCGCTGAGGCGGCGGGCAATGGGCTGCATCTCATTGAGCACGATTCGTACTCTGCTGAAAGGCCTGGGAATCTGGAACTGGTCCCAGGTGCTCTTAAGCTTCCAGGGCCGGTCGTACTGCACGTAAACCGGAAGGATGTGCGCACCGGTCAGTTGCGCCAGCTTGAGCAGGCCGGGATTCAGTCGATAGCAGGGACCGCGTGGTCCGTCCGGCGTGATGCCCACGTCGTAGCCTTGCTTCATCATTTCGGCCAGCGTGATCAGAGCGCTCATGCCCTGGCGTGAGCTGGAGCCGCGCACGGGCTTGAAGCCAAACTCCGCGCAGACATCAGCAATGACCTGTCCATCGCCGCTGGGACTGCTCAGGATGCAGCCGTGGATGTGCGGCAGCCACAACTGATGGACGTATGGCATGAGGAACATGCGATTGTGCCAGAAGGTCCAGACCACAGGCGGCCGGATCTCCGAGTGCAGAATGCAGGCGCGGTCAATGACCTCATAAGTCAATGTCTTTGCGAGGCTACGGATCAACCACGCAAGAACCTTGCCGGTATATTGGAAGCGAATCTTCATCCTCGGCTCACAGCCACCCCGTTTGCTGCAGACGCCCGGTCAGCTCCATCTGTTTGTCAAGTTGCGCGGAATAGTGGGCGTGGGCTTCGGCGACGGGAATACACCGGGTGGATTCATCCGGCGTAACCAACCTGCCGCACAGTGTGTCATAGCTCAGCTCACCACCGGCCTGCGCATAGGCGGCCTGGATGGCCGCCCCCAGCGCCGCCCCTTCACTCGTACTAAGCGTGACCACTTCAGCGCCAAAGACATCCGCCGTAATCTGCCGCCAGACCGAACTCCTGCTGCCGCCGCCGGTGAGGCGGATTTCGGTGGGATTCATGCCCAGGTCGCGGAAGCGTTTCAATCCGTAGGCCAGGCCGAGAGTGGCACCCTCCACTGCGGCACGGGCGATGTTCGCCGGTGCCATGTTCGTGGGCCGCAGGCCATGCAGCACCCCGGAACCGTTCGGCAGGTTCGGCGTGCGCTCGCCATTCAGGTAGGGCAGGAACATCACCCCGTCAGCCCCTGCCGGAGCGCTCTTCACCGCAGCCTCGAGCTGTTCGTGAGTCCATCCAAACATGTGGCGCACCTGCTCGGTAACGACCGTGACGTTCATGGTGCAGACGAGCGGCAGCCATTGATCCGTGCTGTCGCAAAACGCAGCCACTTCGCCCTGGCCGTCCACCACTGGCTCACCCGCCACACCGTACAGTGTACCGCTGGTGCCGAAGCTCGCGGTAACACAGCCGGGCTTGACATTGCCGGTACCGATCGCGCCCATCATGTTGTCGCCGCCGCCGGCGCTCACAATCACGTCCGCGCCCAGGCCCCATCTCGTGGCCAAGTCCTTGCGGATGGTGCCATGCACCTCACGAGAGGAGCCCAATGGCGGCAGCATGTCGCGCACGCGTGGGTCAATGAAGTCAATGATTTCGTGGCACCACCCGCGGGTGCGCACATTGAGTATGCCCATGCCCGAGGCATCGCCGTATTCCATGCGCTTCACGCCGGTGAGCCAAAAATTGATATAATCATGCGGCAGCAAGATGGAGCGGGTCTTCGCAAAATTGTCCGGCTCCTGCTGTTTCATCCAAAGCACCTTGGGAATGGTGTAGCCGGGCAGGATGGCATTGCCCGCGAGATGAATGCAGCCCGGCTGGCCGCCAAACGCATGCGCGATCTCATCGCATTGCGCGGCGGTGGAGGTGTCGCACCACAGCTTCGCCGGGCGCACCGGCTGGTCATCACTTCCGAGCGCCACCAGGCCGTGCTGCTGGCCGCTCACGCCGATGCCCTTGATGGCGGACCGCTTGCCCCCCAGCTGCTCCACACAGGAACTGACACAGGCATCCACTGCCTTGATCCAATCCTGCGGATGCTGCTCCAGATGCCCTGCCGGCAGGCCGCTGATCAGGCTGTAGGCCTGCTGGTGGTGGGCCACGATGCTGCCCGTTTCAAGCTCCAGCACGATGGCCTTCGTGCTCTGTGTGCCGCTGTCAATGCCGAGGAAATACATGATCTGTGGGAAGTACTGACGTGAAGCCTGCACCATAGGCGTGGCGGCACCCAGGCGGCAACCGCAAATCGGCGGGTTGTGCGATGATGGTCGTCACCTCACCCGGCCATTGCTGGCCGAATGAGCCAAACCGACAAGTTCCTGGTTGACCACCATCCCAGGCCATCCGCTGGCAGCACTGGCTTCCTGTGGGCGAGGCTCCGCCGGCTGTCGCGCCCTGCTACAGGTGCAGGAAATGAAAGCGCTGGTTCAGCCAGCCCGCCACGCCGGCGATGACGACTGCAAGCATGACGCTTTGTACCAGGAGGCCCATGGAGCGATGGCGGGCGCGGGCCTGGGCCTGCATGGGGCGGCGCTGGGACCTGGGCTTGCGGCTGATCTGCTCGTCGGAGGGGGGCAGTACATCGCGCAGGGCGATGCGGCGGGCCAGGTGCTCGGCCGGAGCGGTGGTGATGACGCATTCCAGATGCTGGATGCGGCGACGTACTTCCTCGGCTTCATCAAGTCTGGACGCGGAGCGCTTGCGCTGGGCGGGGAGGTGCTGGATGTCGGGACCGCGGGCGAGAGCCTGTGCGGTGCGGACGGTGCGGGACTTGCAGCGGACGTTCGTAGCCATAACGGGAAGGAGCTGGGGTTTAGAACATGACCTTGGCAAGCACGAGGCCCACCAGACCGGCAACAATGAGCGGAAGCGACAGCCCGAAGCCACGCTTCACAAGCACGATGAAATCATCCGAGGCAGCGCTGGAGTGCTGGTCACCGTCCTGATCGGACCGGCGGTCGGCGGAATCCGGGCGCAGCGAGGCGAGCCGGCGGCTGGACTTAATGTAGTCGTCCTTGGCATCTTCGATGGCATCGAGCGCATGATTGAGTTCGGCATCCACCTGGGCGCGCTGCCATTTCTCGGGCTGCAGGTTGCGTAGCACTTCCAGATGGGAAGCAAAGGCGGTGTGCGTGGCGGTGAGTTCTTCCCCCAGTTTCTGTGAGTTGTAGAGGTCGCGCTCGATGATCAGGATGCTGCGGTTGAGCTTCTCCATGAGCTCGCGCTTGCCGTGGCCAAAGGCGTCCTGCTTCTTCTTGATCTGCTCCAAATGCAGCTTCTGGCGCTCGATCTCCTCCTGGCGCTGGCGCAGTTGCATGAGCTCGGCCTGGGCTTCATGAACTTTGGCCTGAACATCCTCCATGCGGGCAGAGGACTGCTGGGTCATGAACTCATCAGCATCTTCAAACACCAGGGTATCCTGATCTTCATCGGGGAAGGCGACGGCGGTAGGAGGAGATTTTTTGGACATGGTGAACCTGCTTTATTAGGTTCACTAAATATTATACTTTTCCAAAATAATCCAGGCCAATTATTCTTTTTTGAGCCTGGGCCCATGGCCGCCCCCCAAAAAAAGGCCCTTGAAGCTAGTATACTAGCATACCTGATGATGGCCAGCCGTGGCCGGCGGGTGGTCCAGATCAGTACCCGCCCAGCGCGACTCTCGCAAGTGCGGAAGAGGAGGGCGCTGACCACGATCAACCCCTCGTGACACGATTTGATAAACCGCAATACACACACCGGGGGCCGCCAATGGCAAAAAAAGCACCCGCTCCTCCGGAAGATGCTGTCGCAGCAAGTGTTCGTGCGGGCTGTGCGATGACGGCTGGCATCAAGGGCGCTGTGGCCGAGATGACGGGGGAATCCAAAAAAATCGTCTTTTTAGTGGCTCGATTTGCCACGAAAAGCTTGCTTTGTGCCAGCAACTTCGCAAAAAATGAGCGTTCCACGTTTTGGCGTGTCCAAGACGACCTCATCAGACAAATTATATGTTGCTCATCGCCCTCAAACTCCAATTAGCCGCTCTCGTTACTGTAGCGGGTATCAACACCGACGATATCAAAAGCCCGGAAGTCAAATCGACACTGGAAACTCTTGAAAGCGCACGGGTCAAAGCCTCAGACGGCAAGACCGACATCAACCAGGCCTCAACGGAAGCCATCAAAGCCGTAGCGGCGCTGGCCGACAAAGGTGATGCCGACGCTTTGTATGCGATGGCTCTCTGGTCGCGCATCGGCATTCTCAGCGGTGCCAATGCACAGCAGCTTCTCGACTGGTACACCAAAGCCGCTGAAAAGGGCCAGGTTCCCGCTGAAGCGGAACTGGGCGCCCTGTTGATTCAAAACTTCCCCCAGGACGCCGAAAAGGTGACCAAGGGGCTGAAGTACATCCAGGAGGCTGAAGCCGCTGGCAATGCCGGCGCGCGCCGCGTGCTTGCGCAGCTTACCATCACTGGTCTTCCAGCCGCCAAGCTGGAGCACGATGTGACCAAGGGCATGTCACTGTTCCAAAAGGGCAGTGATGGCGGCGACGGTGAAGCCACCTTCGACCTGAGCCAAATCTATGCCGTGGGCATCAAGGAAAACACCGGTGAAGACACCCCCAAGGAACTCCTCAAGGTGGACGCATCCAAGTCTCTCGATCTTCTTGAAAAGGCAGTAAAGCAGGGCCATCCCCCCGCGATGAGCCAGCTTGCTGAACGTCTTCTCATCGGCGACCAGCAGGTGAAGACCGATCCAAAGCGTGCCATGACGATCCTCACCGACGCCGCCAAGAAGGGCAGCGCCCCTGCGGAGCGCCAGCTTGCGGTGGTTTATGAACAAGGTCTTGGCGGTGAAGCCAAGGACATCGACAAGGCTGCCGAACATTACGCCACCGCCGCTCGCGGCAATGATGGCGTGGCTCAACTGTGGATGGGCAATGCGACCCAGAACGGCCTGCTCAATGAGAAGGGCCAGGCGAAAGTCAAGGCCGCCGGTGCCGACAAGAAGCCTGAGCTGAAGAATGAAGACGTGCTGATCGCCCCCAATCCGGCCGGCGCCCTGAACTTCTATCGTCTTGCGGCCCAGAACAATGTGCCCCAGGCCATTTACAACGTGGGCCTGTTCTACGAAAATGGCGCCGTGGTGGACAAGGATCCGACCAAGGCTTTTGCCCTCGTTCAGAAGGCAGCCCAAGCGAACATCCCGGTGGCCCAGTACAAGCTTGGCTCCTACTATCAGAACGGTACGGGGGTCGCCCAAGACGTGGTCGCCGCCGCCGGCTGGTATCAGCGCGCCGCTGAAAACAATCTGCCTGCCGCAAAGCTGGTGTATGGTGCGATGCTCGAAGGTGGCGTCGGCGTGCCCAAGAGCGCGCTGGCAGCCAGCACGCAGTATGAAGATGCGGCATCCCAGGGCCTTGCCCAGGCGATGGTGAGCTTGGCGAGCCTCTACTTCCGTGGCGGCGAAAACCTTCCGGCGAACAAGGAACGCGCCTGGGTTTATGCCTCGCTTGCGGTTGACGCCTCCAACAATGATCCCAAGGCGGTGAAATTCCGCGATGAGATCACCTCCAAGCTCACGGACAAGCAGAAATCTGATGCCAAGAAGATCTACGAAGACAAGAAGTCCAAGGGTTCTTCCGTCAGCACCGCCGCTCCTGCTTCGGCCACCGCTCCTGAGCGCACGCCAGCCAAGCCTGAGACTTCCTCCAAGAAGAAGAAGTAAGCTCCCTCAGTCATTGATTTGACTTCTCAGCCGCCTCCGATCCTTGTGGTTGGAGGCGGTTTTTTTTGGCACTGGGAAAAGCTAGGCCGCCAAGGTATGATGACGGCTTCAACAGGTCCTGGGGGACCCTATGATTTCTCAAAAGCCGGCCCCGGCTACGCGATCACTTCGCGCACCACATTGCCCTGCACATCGGTGAGCCTGAAGTCGCGGCCGGCGTAGCGGAAGGTGAGCTTTTCGTGGTCAATGCCCAGTTGATGAAGGATGGTCGCGTGCAGATCGTGCATGTGAACCTTGTCCTTCACCGCGATGTGGCCAAATTCATCGGTTTCACCGTGTGCGATGCCCGGCTTGAAGCCGCCGCCAGCCAGCCACACCGTGAAGCCGTTGGGGTTGTGATCCCGACCCGTGCCGTTCTTCTCGGAATAGGGCGTGCGACCAAATTCTCCGCCCCACCAGACAATGGTGTCCTCAAGCAGGCCGCGCTGTTTCAGGTCCTGCACGAGCGCCCACACTGGTTGATCCACCGCTGCGGCGTGTTCGGCGTGCTTGGGCATGTTGGAATGCTGATCCCAGGCCGGGTTGTTCGAGTTGTCCGAGTAATTCACCTGGATGTAACGCACGCCCTGCTCGGCGAGCCGGCGCGCCATCAGGCAGCTCCGGCCAAAGTTGTCGGTCGTCTTCTCGTTGATGCCGTACATCTTCAGGGTGGCCTCGGATTCCAGAGTCAAATCCAGGGCTTGCGGTGCGTTGTGCTGCAAGCGCCAGGCGAGTTCGTAGCTGTTGAGCACCGCATCGTATTCGGGGTCCAGGCCCACCCGTGCGTGCTGCTCCGCGTTCATGGCCTGGAGAAAATCGAACTGCCGCCTCTGCTGCGCAGGCGACAGCGTGCCGTTGGTGAGGTTGCGAATCGTCGCCTCACTGGCCGGCCTGCCAGCCCGGCCCAGGGCGGTGCCCTGGTGCAAGGCAGGCAAAAAGGCCGTGCCATAGTTGCGCGGCCCGCCGTTGCCTAACGCGGGGCTGATGGTGACGAACGCAGGCAGGTTGTCGCTCTCCGAACCCAGCCCATAGCTGACCCACGAGCCCATGCTGGGCCGGATCGCAGAGGTCGAGCCGGTGTGTAGAAACAAAGTCGCCGGACCGTGGGCGATGCCTTCAGTGTGCATGGACCTGATAAAACACAGATCATCCACCATGCTGGCCATGTGCGGAAACAGCTCCGAGGCCCAGCGGCCGCTCTCTCCCCGCTGCTTGAACTCCCACAGCGATTTCATCACTCGCTGCGGCGCTCCCATGCCCGTCTTGGCGATGGTCCGCGCGTCCGCGAAGTCCAGCATTTCGCCATCACGCTTATCGAGCAGCGGTTTGTGATCAAACGAATCGACGTGGCTTACCCCGCCTGACATGAACAGGAAAATCACCCGCTTGGCTTTCGCTGTGTGCATGGAGGCTCTGGCCTCCAGCGGATTCAGCGCCGCCAGCGCTTCACGCGAGGCCAGCGCGTTCAAGGCCAGGGAGCCGAAGCCACAGGCGGTGGAACGAAGAACGTGGCGACGAGTCAGCATAGGGGACAAAACGCAGCGAGCGGCACCGGCTTATCATCGGGCAGAAATGCCACCGGACTAAATATTTCCCCGTTTCATTTCCTCCATCAACCACTCGGAATTGCGCCAGGCCAGTGCCAGAATCGTCAGCGTGGGGTTCTTGTCGGGGTTGCTGGGCAGTGTCGCGCCATCCATAAGGAACAGGTTTTTCACTTCCCATGTCTGGCCGTACTGATTGGTGACGCTGTTGCCCGCCTTGTCCCCCATGCGAGCGGCCCCCACTTCGTGAATAATCTCTCCGGGGCGTTGGATGGCGGCGCGACCACTCCTGGGTGAAGCCTTGCCGCCCATGCTTTCCAGCATCTCCGCGAAGGTGTTCTGCATGTGCTCGGCCTGCTTGATCTCGTGGTCGCTCCATTTCCAATGGAAGCGCAGCACCGGGATGCCCCATTGATCGACAAGTTGCGGATCGAGTTCGCAGTAGCAGTCCTTGTTGGGAATCATTTCACCCCGGCCGCTGAAACCGAAACTCGCGCCGAAGTAGCGCCGCGCGTCATCCTTGAGCTTGCTGCCGTATACACCGGGACTTGTGCCGTCCAGGTAGCCGAGGCTGCCGGGTTTGGGCATGTGCCTGCCGCCGCCCATCTCGATGTGATAGCCGCGCGCAAAGCCCAGTTTCTTGTGCTCGTTCACCAGCCACCACGGCGAATAGGTGTGCAGGCCGCCCGCGCCGTCTTCATTGAAGGGTGGCAGGTCCTCCATCGCGGGGATATGTGAGCCCAGGGTGGTTCCCACACTGTCCATGAGGTTCTTGCCCACCTGGCCGCTGGAATTCGCCAGTCCCGCCTTGTCCCGGGACTTGGAGTTCAAGAGCATGCGCGCCGTCTCGCAGGTACCGCCCGCAATGATAACCACACGTGCCTTGGCCACGACGTCGCGGCGGGTGGTCTTGTCGATGTAATGCACGCCAGTGGCTTTGCCGCTGCCATCCACCATGATCTCGCGCACCATGGCATCGGTGATGATGTCAAGATTGCCAGTCGCCAATGCCGGTGGCAGCAGCACGGTGGTGCTCTGGAAATTGGCGCGAATGGAGCAGCCACGGGTACACTCGGTGGCCCAAAAACACGGCGCACGCAGCATCATGTCCCTGCCCACGAGCTCCTGTGCCTTCGGATTGTTGGGGAAGAGCTTGGCCGGAATGTTCTTCCAGTCGAGCGGCTGCGAAAGCACCGCGCGACGCGCTCCCACGACTGGCACCCCCAGTTTTTTGCCTGCTTTCTTAGCGATCAACTCGCCGAGGCGCGGTTTCGGCGTGGGCAGCAGCACCCCGGGCGACGAGTCTGGGGCATTCGCGATGCCGGCGTTCTCGCCATATACGCCGATGAGCATTTCCACCTTGTCGTACCACGGGGCCATGTCCTTGTATTCGATCGGCCAGTCAAAGCCCAGGCCATCGCGTGACCTCGGCTTGAAATCCAGCTCACCGAAGCGCAGTGAGATGCGACCCCAATGATTGGTTCGGCCGCCCAGCATGCGCGGGCGCCACCACCAGAAATCGCCCTCGGTGCCCGGCTTGTTCGTGTAGGGCTCGCCCGGCACCTGCCAGCCGCCGTCCACCGTCGCATCGTAGTAGCCGAAGAAGCGATCCTTGGTCGAGGCTGCGCGCAGCGGAGCCATTTCCGGCGTGTTGAACATGGGTGTCTCCGCCATCGGGTCATAGTTGCGCCCGGCCTCAATCATGAGCACTTTCACGCCCTCCAACGCCAGCCGCAGCGCCGCCATGCCGCCGCCCGCGCCTGATCCCACGACAATGACATCATACTGCGGCTTGGTCTTGCGATCGGTGAGAATTGGCATGAACAGAATTGCGGATTGCGGATTTCGGATTGCGGATTTTCCGGGTACAGGTCACTTCGAATGGCGCGTGATCAATCAAACATTGGCATCCGCCCTTGAAAAGCCCGAAAACGCCTTTTGCTGCCGCAATCCGCAATCCGCCACTTCGTACTGGCGCCGGCCCCTGCTCCATCATACCATCCGCGCCGAATGTCCAAGAAGCCAGACGACCTAACCTCCATCCCCCGCCACATCGCCATTATCATGGACGGCAACGGGCGCTGGGCCAGGGAGCGTGGGCTGCCGAGAACCGAGGGCCACCGGGTAGGAGCCGAATCCGTGCGTGCGATCACCGAAGGCTGCAAAGAATTGGGTGTGGAATTCCTCACCCTTTACGCCTTTTCCTCTGAGAACTGGAAGCGTCCCAAGCGTGAAATCCAGGCCCTGATGAAGCTGCTCGAACTCTACCTGCGCCGGGAAACCAAGGAGCTCATGGACAAGAACATCCGCCTGCAGGCCATCGGGCGCCTCCATGACCTGCCCCAGCACACGCAGGAAGAGCTGCACCGCGCCATCGAGACTACCGCCAACAACACCAGCATGACCCTCATCCTCGCGCTCAGCTACGGCGGTCGTGAGGAGATCATTGACGGCGTCAAGAGCCTCATCGACAGCGTGGAAAAGGGCCATCTCGACAAGGCGATGATCGATACCGAGGTCTTCAGCAAGCACCTCTACACGCGCTACTACCCGGACCCGGACCTGCTCATCCGCACCAGCGGAGAGATGCGCCTGTCCAATTTCCTGCTCTGGCAGCTGAGCTACACGGAGTTTTACGTCACCGAAAAGCTCTGGCCCGATTTCCGCAAGGACGCCCTGCGCGACGCCATCAAGGCCTACTCCCAGCGCCACCGCCGGTTTGGAGCGGTGTAGTTGTCTTAACCCCCGTGAATCTGCCCGAAAGAAAATGGTCGCACCCGGTTCGCATCTTGCTGATTTTCCCAATGGCTCCAAGGTTGCGCGGTCGCCTTTTATCCCGATAATTGGCAATCCTATGTCCGCCCCTTTGTCTCCGGATGACACCACCCGCCTCTACCTTGTCGATCACGACACGGATTTTCTGGCGTGGGCCAGCGGCCACTTGAAAGCCCCCGGAGTTGTCATTGAAACCTTTCAGCGAGCGGAGGACGCCGTCGCAGGCTATCAGAAGGCCAAGGCTGACATCGTGCTCAGCGAACTGCGCCTTCAGGGCACTAACGGCATTGAGCTGCTCAAGCGTCTGCGCCAGATCAATCCCAACGCGATCGTCATTCTCACCAGTGCCATCGCCAGCACCAGTCACGTGATCGAGGCGATGCGCCTGGGTGCGTACGATGTGCTGCCGAAGGAGAAGCTCACCTATGAGCTGCGTGTTGTCGTGGAAAGCGCCATGCGCTCCATCGAAGCCCGGCGCGCCACACTGGCCAATCCCACTGAAGTTCCTGCCGAAACCATTCAGGAGACCATCATCGGCCGCTCCGGCCCAATGCAGGAAGTGTTCAAACTCATCGGCCGCGTATCGCGCTCCGATGCACCGGTCATGATCACGGGCGAAAGCGGCTGCGGCAAGGAGCTGGTGGCGCGCGCCATTCACAAATTCAGTCCGCGCACGCAGAAAGAGTTTGTCGCCATCAATGTCACCGCCATCCCCGACAGCCTGCTGGAGAGCGAGCTTTTCGGTCACGAAAAGGGCAGCTTCACCGGCGCCATGGCGCTGCGCGTGGGCCGTTTCGAGCAGTGCGATGGCGGCACCCTTTTCCTCGATGAAATCGGCGACATGCCGCTGACGGTGCAAAGCAAGCTGCTCCGGGTGCTGCAGGAAGGCGAGCTGTGCCGCGTGGGCAGCAACCAGACGCTCAAGACCGATGTGCGGGTACTGGCCGCAACCAACAAGAACCTCGAAAAGGAAGTCGAGGCCGGAAACTTCCGGGAAGACCTTTTCTACCGTCTCAACGTCGTGCGCATCCATATTCCGCCGCTGCGCGAGCGCAGGGAAGACGTACGCCAGCTCGCCGAGTTCTTCCTCAACCGTCTCTCCGCCCGCAAGCGCAGCTCGCAGATGCGATTCAGCGAAGATGCCCTGGCGATGCTGGAAGCCTACGACTGGCCCGGCAATGTGCGCGAGCTGGAAAACACCATTCAGCGCGCCTGCGCCCTGTCGAACACTGATGTGTTGCTGCCCAGCGACATCCCCTTGGGCAGCAGCGGCAGCCGTTTTGGCAGTGCCGTGAGCAACGTGCTGCGCATGCGTGACGCCTTGACCGCCCTGGTTCACGCCGCTTCCACCTCGACCGACATCGAGCTGATGCCCTGGGTCCAGAAAGAGCTGTGCAAACTGGTGATGCGTCATTTTAATGATGATGTACTCAAGGCCGCCAAGATGCTCGGCATCGAGCCCGAACTGCTCACCGAGCGAGTGGCCAAGCCGGCAGACAAGAAGCTCAAAAAGGCGAGCTGAGGACGATGACGAGTTGCTGGCCGGAGGCAGGCTAGCCGGTGGCACTGGCAGGCGCCGGACTCATGCGGCAACCTGTGCAGCTCTGTCGGCAGCCGGTCCGCACCCTTGCGCTTGCGTTGTCGGCGTGAAACCGCGATAACGGGAGGTTCTTCACTCATGCTTCTCGGTCATCGCGTCAGTCAGAAATCGATCCTGTGGCCCCTGGTCGTAGTCATGCTGCCAGGGTGGCTGGTGCTTGTGTCACTGGTGCGCCGGCCAGCCACAGACTGGCATGTGCAGATGGCGTTTCGGGAACGGGTGGTGCAGCAGATGCAGGCCTATGACTATGCGGAGCAGATTGAAATACTCCACACCCGAGGATTCACACTGGTGCCCAACGCCTACGATTACGCTCGGCAGATTGAAAAGGCCGGCTCCGGGTCATCTCTGCCGGCCCGTCGCGCCAGCATCGCGACCCTCTTCAGCCAGTGGCATAAGGCAGGGCTGACCAATGATCCGCAGCTTGTGGATGAAGCAGTGGTATGGCTGCGGCTGGGGGATCGCGACAAGGCGGCCGCGGCGCTGGCCGAAGTGAAGAAGCCGGAGTCGGCCAGCCACTATTTCACCCTTGCGCTCAAGGCCGCGCAAGGCCGGCCGTTGGAGACGGAGGATCAGCAAAAGCTGGAGTGGCTCAGAAGGACTTGGGGCAATGACTGGTGGGTCCTGACGGTGGCGCGCCTTCATGGCATCAGCGACGGCAGTTTTTCGGACATCTCCGAGCACGTCTCCGCCGCCAAGCTGGCTTGGCGGCGCCTGCGGATCGCCGACGGGCTGCTGCCTGGACTGGGCATCGTTGCCCTGCTCCTGGCCGTTCCAGCGTGGAAACTGTTGTGCGGCACATGGAAGGTGTGGCCCTACTGCGAGCGCGTACAGCGGCTGTGGCCAGTCCCCCTGATGCTCTGCGTGCTGTCGCTGCGCGGGCTGTTCCTGCTCCTGGGAGGCACCGTGGCCGGCATCGTAGTGCGGCTGGTTTCAGCGGCCGGCCAGCACGACATTCTCACCGTCATTCACATTCAAGAATGTTTGAACTTTGTCTTCAATATGCTCGTAGCCGTGGCCACTACTTATGGCGTCAAAGAATGCGTGGCCTCGAACTGGGGCACGCTCGGAGACGTGTTGGGATTTGAACGCACGGACTTCTTTGACCGGCGGCTGTGGTGCGTGGCGTTTCCCTGTGCGGTCATGCTGGTGTTTGGCCTGGAACCCCTGCCGCAGATGCTGGACCAATGGCACATCGGCGGGGCAAGCTTGTTCGACACCCTGAGCCGTTCACCAGGCGGCTATGGGCCCCTGGGTGCCATTCTCAGTGTCACCCAGGCCGTCATCATTGCGCCCGTCATCGAAGAAATCATCTACCGGGGTTTCCTGCTTTCGACCCTGCGCAGCCGCTTCGGCGTGGTGCCGGGTGTTCTGCTCTCCAGCGCGATCTATGCTATGGCGCACGGAGCCAGCGTCGCGGGAACGGTCACGGCCTTCCTCTATGGAACTGCCTATGCGGGCATGAAATTGCATACCGGACGGCTTGGCGCGGCAATGCTGATGCATGGCTGCGTGGCGGCGATTGTGACGGCCCTCATGCTGCTGCACGGAGGATGAGGTGGAGCCGAACAAGCTTGACCCCGTCGCTCCGTTTTGGTGTAATCGGCACATGAAAACGATCCTGTCCCACCTCGGCTGGCGCGCGTTCCTCATCGCGCTTGCGGGTGCGCTTATGAGTGCGACCGCACCGGCTGCGGATGACATCAACACGCTGTTCCAGCAAGGCCGCACGGCCTATTACAACGGCAACTTCGAACTCGCCAGCCAGCTTCTGACGCAGGTGCTGGCGGCCAACCCTGGACACTTCGAGACCAAGGCCATCCTGGCGCAAATCAAGGTTCAATCCAAAGGCCACTCCTCGCTCCAGAAGCAGTACAGTGCCGTGATCATTCCGAAATTCCAGGTGACCGATGCGACGCTGGCCGAGAGCCTGGAAGCGCTGGGCATCTTCGCCAAAAACGCCTCCAACGGGAAGGTGCAGCCCAACTTCGTCGTCAGAACACCTGAGCTTAACAGCGCCCGGATCACGCTTTCGCTCACCGACGTGCCGCTCACTGAAGTGATTCGCTACCTCTCGGAGATGTCGAAAGCCAGGACCACTTGGGACCAGCACGCGGTAATGTTCTCCGGCGTTGCTGATTGACGTTCGAGTCACCGCCTGCACTCTGCTTGAATGGCAGCACGCGTGGCACTCATCACCGGTGGCGAGGGCGATCTCGCCCAGGCCATCCGCACCCAGCTGGAGGCGGATGGCTGGCATGTCCACGCCCCCGGCAAGGCCCGGCTGGACGTGGGCTGCAGCGCCTCCGTGGCGGCGTTCTTTGCCCCACTGGAGCGCGTGGATCTGCTGATCAACAATGCGGGCCTCATTGACGACGCCCTGGTAGCCAGAATGACCGTGGAGCAATGGGACAAGGTTCTGTCCGTGAATCTGGACGGGGCATTCCGCTGCTCGCGTGCCGCCCTCAAGCTCATGGTGAGGCAGCGTGGCGGCCATATCGTCAACATAGGCTCCTTCTCAGCGCTGAACGGTCCCGCCGGCCAGGCTGCCTATGCCGCCGCCAAAGCCGGTCTCATCGGCCTGACCCAAAGCGTGGCCCTCGAATACGGGCCGCGCAATGTGCGCTGCAACTGCGTGCTGCCTGGCTTTTTGGAAACGAAGATGACCCGCGCCGTGCTGGCAAAGCGCAGACTGGAAGTCCTCGCCAGCCATTCGCTGGGCAGGCTGAACACTCCGGAGGACGCGGCGCGCTTCATCGCCCAGCTCGACAGCTTCGCGCAGGTCTCCGGCCAGGTGTTCCAGCTCGACAGCCGAATTTCAGTTCGGGGCTGACTCGGCATCTCCGGAGTCAAATCCATCCACGTGAAACCAGTGCTACTTTCCTTGAAGGGAACCCAGCCGCATCAGCGGGCCAGAAAGCGTCAGCGTGGAGCCAGCAGCTTCGTGCCCATGAACGGTGACGAAATCCACGGTTTTGGGTTGCCCGGCCAGGGTCACTTCACCAGCATAAGTTGCAGGTCCGGTTTGATGAAGCGGCACGGACTGCCACTCATCATACTCCATCTGCAAGGTATAGTCAGGATGGCGGTCCACGGACACCCACAGGTCGTTCTTTTGTGGTTCGCTGTGATCAGGGAAAGTCACCGTCACTTGCAACCGCTGGGCGGCTTTGTCCCATTTTGAAGAGACCACGGGAGTGGCGACCAGGGGGCGGGCGTTGAAGAAGTGATGCAGGGCAAAGGCATAAAGATTCTCCTCCACATCCGGCAGCCCGCCCACTGATTTAAGGAAGCCGGCCTCCTTGGCACCGCCATGCTGACCGCCGGGAATCACATAGATGGGGAAATCAGGAAAGCGCCGGCCCAGCTTCAGCAGGCCGGGCCCCACGTTGTCATTGCTGCCTTCGTTGTATAAGATTTCCACGCCGCGCTTTTTCAGGGCCGGCAGGTAGTTGGTGGTACGGCACACTTCCCAGGCAGCGGTGCATGCTTCTTTGATTTCTGCGGCGCTCCAGCCGGCATCGTGGGCTTCCTTGAAGGTGATGCGCTCATCGGAACGGAGCTTCTGGCGGAAGACCAGGGAAGGACCAGCACCGACGGGCACGTTCTTGAACTTGCCGGAAGGGATGGCGTTGATGAACTCGTTGTCCATGCACGTGATTTCGGGTGGCATCATGCCTTCCACATACGGGCCGCCGGGGCTGTCGATGATCGGGGCAACCACTGGCATGATGCCGGTGAAGCGGTCATCCGCAATGCCTGCCGCCGCCGTCGCCACCCCGCGCTTGGAACCGCCTGTGGCGATGACTTTGCCGGGTTGAAAAACGTCCTTCTCGACCAGCGCGGCGGTCAGCGCCCGCATGTCGCTGATGCCCCAGATCCAGGCCGGTGCGTAGCGCATGTCCTTGGACTTGAGCAGGTGCTTCTTCATGCCCACATCCAGTCCCAAAGGCAGCATCATATCGACCGGGACCATGCCGATGAGCACGATACCCACCCCTTTCTCCTTGAGCAGCCGCAGCATCGACCCGGTGGGCGGCGCCGCTTTGGTGACCAGAGACTGGTTGCCGATGACAAGCTGCTTGCACGGCCCTCCTTCGGCGGGGGCACTGAAGGTCACTGGCAGGCGCACCTTTTGTCCCGGCCACCATTCGCACACAGTGATTTCGACCAGCTTGAGCTTGATTGAGGGATCCTTCGCCGCCGGATGCCAGTCCTCAATCACCTTTGTCTCCAGCGTGCCAGGGTCGCGGATCGCGGCGATGTCGTATTTGCCCGCCGTGACTTCCGCATGGGCGGTGGCGAGGGGGAGGATCAGACACAAACAGAGGGTGTGGAAACATTTCATGGCAGGAGTATCAACAAACGTCGCCCAGCCACCCTTTCACGCTAGTAGTTCACCGCGCTCACCGCATCGAGGTCAAAACCCGAGCTGCCGCCTCCTGATAGCGCACCGAGCTCGGCGGTATGCCGCACTAGCACACCGTTCAAATCACGCATGGCTTTGTCCCCCGTGGACGTGATGCGTATGAACCGAATCCAGGACAGCCCAGGCACCCCGAGGGCATCCGCATCGAAGCTGTCGCCGCCGCTGCGCGAGGGGTTCGTGGGATCATCACCGGTGGTGCCGTTGACCCCGGCGAAACCCTGTGCGTAGTAGGTGGGGCGCGTCAAATTGACATTGCCAGTGACAGGAGGATTGACGTTGATGGGAAAGCGAAACCATTGCCCGTCAAACAGCGCGACATCAATCACGGCGGGCTCCATGAATCGCTGGCTGGGGTCGCCATTCTGAAACAGCACGTTCTCAAAGACTGTGAAGTCCGGTCCGGGACCAAGTTCAACAATGTTGTCAGTGAACTGCAAGGTGATGCTGCCCCCCGCGCCCAGCCGCGCGTTCAAGGATGCCACTTCGGTGGGGAGATAGGCTGGGCTGAAGGTGCTGCGACCGTCCGGCGGGCCTGTGACATTGAAGGGCAGCCCCGCAGTTCCATAAGCACTTGCCGACAGCGGATTGAAGGCGACCACGCGGTCCGCATAAGGATCACCCGTGACGCCCGGCACGGCACGCTGCAATGTCATGGGCAGCACCGTGATACGCTTGGTCCCAAACGGCACTGAACGACCGTCCACCGTATGCACCGTGAGCTTGTAGTCATAGGTCGCGCCCGTCACCAGGTTGTGGTCCACCATATTGTTAACAGCGCCGCCGTTGTAAACCTCCACCTCCCCATCCGCGCTGCTGCGTACGATGGCCACGGACTGAACCGGCGAGCCCGCAGCCTGGCCCAGGCTCAGCGGCTGCCACGCAAGTCCCGCCCTTTGCCGCGAGGGCACGACGATAAGCGCCTCAATCACGACCAGCTCGAACGGTTTGCGAAACGTCAGACCGTCATTGTCGGTGACTTCGATGGTGAACTGATACCGGGATTCCTGGTTGTCCGCCAGGCCGCTGAGCATCCCGTCCTCTGACAGATTCCAGTTCGTGGGCAGGGCGCCCGTGACCACCTTCCAGGTGTAGGGCATGGTCCCGCCTTCGGCCTCAAATGTGAGCGTGTACTGGCTGCCCGGCGCTGCGGGCAGCAGCGGTGACTCCGTGGTGACGTTCAATCCATTGCTGGCCTTGAGATCGAAGGCCTTCTGCACCGTGTTACGCTGCTGATCGGTGAGCGTGACCTGTAGCGACAACTCCTCGGCCAGGGTGGGCGTTCCTGTGATTTCGCCTGTCATCGGATCGCACTGCCAGGGGCCGGAGGTGGTCGCAAGGGTCCAAGTGTAAGGCTCCACGCCGCCCTCTCCCACGAGCACCGCATGATACTCCTTTCCCACGATCGCCACCGGCAGCGTGGCCGTGGTGATCGCCAGAGGAGTGGCAGGGGCGATGACCAGCGAAAAAACGGTGGATGCCTGGCCCCCCCCCGCATCGCCCACGAACACATTCAAAACCGCCGTCACCGGTTTTTGCGACAGGCCGGACAAGATGCCGGAGCCAGCATCCAGGGTGAAGCCCTCCCCTCCTCCGCTGGTCTGCATGGCCCATTGATAGGGCGGCGTGCCGCCGATGGCAGTGAGGCCGTAAGTATATGGCTGACCAACCACCCCCTGGGGAGGATTCGGCGATGCAATGGCCAGGGGAATTCTCGTTAACTGCACCTGCCTGGGATCCTTGATAGACTGATCCACCGAGCCATCCGCCCGCAACACAGTGCCGTGGCTCAGATCGAACACCGGATACCACTTGCCTCCCGATTTCACCTGCCTGCCCAGCCCCTTCCCCCCCTCTCCCTCAATCTTGGTGACCCCCTTCGGACGCAGCCCATCGAGCGCATGCTCATCGCCTTCGTTGAAAAACTTCTTCAGCCGCCGATGAAACTCGGCTTCCTCGGCGCTGTCCTTCTCATCCTCGGCTTCGCCGTCCTTGGATGAAGCATCCCCCTTCTCCACCTTCGGGTCGCTTGCCGCGTGTCTCCTGGGTGCCGCACGCCCGGCATCCCGGCGTGCGGCATCAGATTGCGTTTCATGCTGCCCGCCGCTCTGAAAACCCATGTAAGCTCCTCCCAGCGCGGTCGCGAAGAGCGCGCCGAGGGCGACGATTTTCAAGAGGGATCGACGGAGGTTGGACATACAGTAAAGAACGGGACAATGGCACTAGGGTCCAGCTGACAGCGACACCATGCCAGAGCCTGTGACAACTGAAGCCGCTCCTGGCAGCAAAAAAAATCCTTCCCCAGTCCCATCAAAGGGATCAGGGGTCGTCGTGTCTGGCACGATGAGTCCCTGGAAAGGCACCATGACACTCCCCGTCCCGGTCACGAACCTGAAAGAACCGGAGAAGGCCCCAGTGCTGTTGACAATGGTGAGTTTGTCCGGGGCGGCGATGGTCACCATAACTGGCGAATCAATGCGCAAGGAGAGGTTGGGGGAAGTTGTCGCTGCCGACACCCCGCCGTCCTGGAACGCCAATTTGGCGTTGTTGCCCGTGCCGGAAACAATCCCCATGACGATGCCGGAACCCGATACCGGGTGGTATTTGCCACCACTGGCGGTGAGGCTGACAGTGGTCGCCCATCCACCAGCGGCCACAGGGCGGCTCCACGTCACTGTTCCACCCACCGTCTGGGTTGCATCACCGGCGATGGTGAGATTGCCCAGGAGCGAACCCGAAACAGCGTAAGCGGTCTGGTAGATCAAGACTTCGCCACCCGGCCCCATCGGCGCCGATGTCGCGAACACGGCACCATCGGCACCATGGACACTGGTGCTTGCCACACCCGTCGCCAGCACGTTGACCGATCCATAGGTGGTGCCGTGGGGGTCGCCGGCAGCTGGACCGCCGGGAGTTGCGGCGAAGAAGTTGTGGGGGCCCGTGAGCGTGGATGCGGTCTGCGCGCGCCAGCCATGAATGGCGGCGGCGCCAATGGTTCCACCAAGGGCGCCGGTGGCGGCATCAATGGTGAAAGTGAGCGTGTAAGGGGTGCCGCCGCGTTTAAAGGTCGTGATGCTGGTCGGATTCGTGGTGGAGGTGTCAAGCAATCCAGACAGTGGGCATACCACCGTGCCAACGGTTACCTTGCCGGTGAAAGCTGCCGTATTGGTGACATTGACGTCGATGCGTGCACCAACGCCGCCTGTCGCAGCGACGTCGCGATCCACATATCCCGCGAAACTACCATGGGCAGCAGTGGCAAAATCGGCCACTGTGATCACGTAGCCCGTGCTGATCGCCGTGCCTGCGGGGCTGGTGGCGGTGATCCACACCTGGTCATACTCGCCTGGAACGGTGGGCCGGCCACTGATAACGCCCGTGGCAGAATTGATGGTCATGCCGGGAGGCAATCCGCTAGCGGTGAACTTGGTGGCCGTACCAGCAGCCAGCAAAACCTGGTAGCTATATGCCGAACCAATCCGACCCTCGGTGAAGTTTTGTGTGGCGGCAATCACGGGCTTTTGATCATCCTCCAAAATAGTAAGAGTAAAGGTGTCGGCACCTGCGGGGACATAGGCCTGGGTGGCGGGGACGGCAGCGCCGAGTTTTATCACCAGCGTCTTGTTGGTGGCGCCGATGAGGCCGACGTCGATCAAGTTCACGGCAATGGTCCGCGCGGTCTCGCCCGCACTGAACACCACGGCTGACTGGGCGATGGAGTAGTCCTTGCCTTTGTGCGCCGTTCCCGCGACCGAGAAAGGCACCGTGACCGTCGCCGTGGGAGCCGGGCTTATGTGGACGGTGATCGTTGTTGGCCCGGAAGACTCGCTCGCGCTGCCCGAATTTTGCGTGAATGAAACTGCGCGCGTCACCACTTCAGACTCTGGCTTGTAACCCTGAAAAATGCTGGTGCCTGAGGAGGCATAAGAATCCGAGGCCAGGAAGCCAATGTAATTCACTCCAGCGTGAGCAAACGTCTGAATCAAATATGAAGTTGGCCCGGCTGCACCCGTAATGGGGGGATTGTCAGGCGTGAAGGTGCGGGCGAATCCATTGGCCGGATCATACACCTGTATATGACCGTTATACCCCCCCGCCCATAGGCGGCCCAGTGAATCCACCGCGATGGAGGCAGCCGAATCGAACTGGTGCACCGAGCTGTTGATATCCCGTGCAATGGGTGCCGGACTGCCGGCAATCACGGCCGCCACGGCCGTATCAATTTGATCGGCGGTGAACTTCAAGACCTTCTCCGAATCTGCCGAATACACCGTCATGTACTCTGAGAGGGCGGCATAGACATTGCCCGAGGCATCCGTACAAACCCCGGAGCTGTATGTACCAATGGCTGCGGTTACCGCTCCCACCTTGGTCCCGTCCAGCGATACAAAGCTCAGATTGTGTTTACCCGACGCATTAGTTCCACCCACAAGCCAGCCTTTGTTGCCGGACGTCGGGTGCTGCCAATAAACGGCCGAGAAGTTCTGCAAAGCGGTGGTGAGCGCCGTGCTTGCCAGCGGTGTACTGGCGGAAGAGGGATTAAATCCAAACAGCCCGGAGGTCGCACCTGTCCCCCCCTGGCCGAGCAGGGCCACTGAGTCACTCGCCAGCGCGATGAACGAGGGATCGAAGGTCACGCCGTTGCCGCTGATCTGGCTCGTCGCGGCCGCGCCCCAGGCAGTCTGAACATAGAGGCTGCCCTGGTCACCGAAGATGAACCGGCCATCTGACAGGCGCTCAAGAACGAGGCCATACCCAGGAGGGCTGGAGCTGAGGGTGCCCACGGCAAATGAAGTCCATTGAGGGGCGGGGTTGGCGGTGCTGGTGGTCGTCGCGAGGGCAATGGCCGCCGCGCACGAGGCCACCGCTTGAAAATAGCGATAATGCATGTGCTTGTGTCTCTGGTTGCAATCAGGTGCGAGAGACGAAGCCGCTCCGCGCATGGCGGGCATGAAGCATCTCCCACCCTTCATTTTGGCGATGAAGTTGGCGCTCGCGCACACCATCACACGATGGGACGCAAGCAGGTGAGTGATTCGCAGGCGGATGTTCGGACTCCGGGTTTGTGGGCCATCGCTGGCCCGCCTTCCCTCACGCCTTCACCGGTTTGAAACCGATTGGCTGTTCGCACGCCGCAAAAAATGCCGCGCGCTAGAGGGTCGTCACCCGATACCGCAGCGCAACTGTGGCCGGTTCTCACGGCCTTCCCCGTTGCTGCGAATCAATATGTTGTCGATGTGAAAAGAACTGCCGCTGTCTAACGGCCAAAGCACCCGCCTGTCAACCGATTGCCCCTCCCTGCCCTTCCGGTTGGCAAGCCCCCCATCCTGCGTAACACTTCCCCTGCACGATGTCAGAACCTACCACCGCCCCCTGGGATGCCAGACGCAACGCCCCCGCGAAGGGCCGGCTGCGCAAGCTGGTCACCTGGACATTCGGCCTGGGCTTGCTGGCGCTGATCGCATACGGCTTGAAGCCGCGCCCGGTCGAAGTGGAACTGGGGGAAGCGAAGCGCGGGCCGCTCACAGTACATGTGGTGGAGGAAGGCAAGACCCGCGTGCGCAACCGCTACATCGTCTCCGCCCCGGTCTCCGGCCAGATGCACCGCGTGACCCTGCGGGCCGGCGATGCCGTGAAGGCGGGCGAAACGGTGCTCACCGCCATCGAACCGGTTTTTTCGCCCTTGCTTGATCCGCGTGCCAAGGCGCAGGCCGCAGCACGCGTAGATGTCACCCAGGCCGCCCTCATGCAAGCCGGACAGTCGCTGAGCACGGCCAAGGTGGCGGAGAAATTTGCCCTCAACAACTGGACGCGCGTGCAGGACGTCAAAGAGAAGGGCAGCATCTCACAGACCGACCGGGACAACGCCGAGCGCGACGCCCAGATGCGCCAGCAGGAAGTGCGCGGGGCCGAGTTCGCCGTCAAAGTCGCCACCTTCGAGCTGGAGCAGGCCAAGGCGGCCCTGCTGCAACTCCAGTCGCCAACCGCGGCAGGCAGTGCAATCGAGCTCAAGGCCCCCGTCTCCGGCAAGGTGCTGAAAGTGATGCAGGAGAGCGCCATGGTCGTGGCACCCGGCGCTCAAATCCTTGAAATCGGCGACCCTGCCGACATCGAAATCGAAGCGGAGATCCTTTCGCGCGATGCCGTCGCCATCCCCCCAGGTGCCGAAGTAACCATCGAACAATGGGGTGGCGCCGAGCCCCTGCACGCCCGCGTCCGGCGTGTCGAGCCCGCCGCCTTCACCAAGGTTTCAGCCCTTGGCGTCGAAGAGCAGCGCGTCATCGTGCGCAGCGATCTCATCCATCCGCCACCCGCAGCCCAGCTCCTGGGTGACCGCTACAGGGTCGAAGTCCGCATCGCCATCTGGCACCAGGACAATGTGCTTCTGGTGCCCGCCGGAGCCCTGTTTCGCGAAGGCAACGCGTGGAAAATCTTTGTCTATCGCGACCACCATGCCTATTCCACCACCGTCGAGGCGGGACACACCGATGGTCGCCAGACAGAGATTCTCTCGGGCATCAGCGACGGCAGCCAGGTGCTTCTGCATCCGCCCGATACCGTCAAGGACGGTGTAGCCGTGGTGAAGCGGAAGGAGGGGTGAGCCATCCCAAGCAGAGCGCGGCCAGGAGTGAAATGCCGGCACAGGCAAGGAAGGCCGCGCGGCTTCCCCAGTGATCCCAGACCATGCCCATCCACAGGGAGGCCGGCAGCGCCAGCAGACCGGCCAGCGCATGGTAGAGACCAAAGGCCTGGCCCTGTTGACCCGGCTTTGCAAGCAGGGCGACAAGAGCCTTCTCGGCCCCTTCCGTCAGGCCATGATAGAGTCCATAGAGAGCAAACAGGCCCCATACCTGCCAGGAAGACACGGCCAGGCCGAACAAGGCATAAACCAGCCCGTAGACCACCCAGCCTGCACGGATCACCGGCAAAGGGCCCAACCGGTCGGACAGCCGCCCGCCAGCCAGATTGGTGACGGCCTTGGTCAGGTGCAACACAATCCACAGCAACGGAATCATGGGCAGACCTATGCCCGCCTCGCCGGCCTTGAGCAGCAGAAACGCATCGCTGGAATTGGCCAGCGTGAATACACCCAGCACACCGAGGTAGCGCCAAAGCCGCGAGTCGAGTCCCCGCAAACCCGGCCACATTGGGCGGGCTTCGGAGGCAGGTGCAGAACCGGACGGATCTCTCACGCCCACAATGATCACAGCCACTGCCAGCACCCCCGGCAGCGCGGCCCAGGCAAAGACTTGGCGTGTGGACCATCCAGAGGCGAGCAGGCCAGTGGCCAGCAATGCTCCCACCATCGCCCCCAGGTGATCCATCGCCCGATGGAAGCCAAAAGCCCAGCCACGAATCTCCGGTGCCGTCGCCGCCACCAGCAACGCATCCCGGGGAGCGGAACGCAGGCCTTTGCCGACACGGTCAAAGCTGCGTGTGACAAGCACCTGCCATGGCTGCACACAATGCGCCATGAGCGGGCGGGCAATCGTGGACAGTCCGTAACCCGCCAGCACCAGAGGGAAGCGACGCCGCAGCCGGTCTGACCATGCACCACTGACCAGTTTGAGCAGCGCAGCAACCGCCTCAGCCGTTCCCTCCACCAAGCCAAAGAAGGCGACAGAGGAGCCCAGTTGCACGGTTAAAAACGCGGGCAGCAACGGGATGATCATCTCGCTGGAAGCATCCGTCAGCAGGCTCACCAACCCCAGCGCCACCACTGCCGCAGGCAGTCGGGGACGGGAACGGGAGGGGGCTTCCATGCGTTCCACATAGCGCTGCCGCCTTCAGCGCTCAACGCCAGCAGGATCACCTCGAACCCTTCATCTCCGCCACCCATTTTGCCAGCAGAGCCAGGCCTTCGCCATCGGGCGTCATCGTTCCCACCGGCGGCATTTGGCCTGGACCTCGGAGGGCGGGGCGATAGAGCAGCAGCGAGCGCTCGGGGGCACCGGGCGTCACGACTTTGACATCGGGCAGGCCGAAGGTCGTGTGCACGGGCACGCCATTGACGATCTCCATATCCTCATCCGCAATGTAACTGGCCATCTGCATGGGGGAATTGCCGCCCCCTGAGCGGACGTGGCAGTGGGAGCAGTTGGCATGCAGGTAGGCGCGCACGCGGTCGTGCAAGGACGCGTGGCTGTCGCATGGATCGACGAGGCGAGGCAGGTCCAGCACGGCACGAGGAAGCAGCGGGCTATTCTTGGCCGGTTCGCGCTGCAAGTCCGTTCGCAGCACCATGTCCAGCTGCGCCTGTGTGGCCAGGTCACCAAGCTTGCGGTCGCCCAGCTCCTTGCGCCATCCGGCCTCTTCAATGGCGGAGTGGTCCGCCTTTAACAATCCCATGCGCTCCCAACTCGCCAGCTGGTTTTCCCCGCCGGTGCCGGCACGGTTGACCTGCACTGTGCTCACTCCCAGCACAAAACCTCCCGCGCGGCTGTGGCAGAATGCGCATTCCTGCCGGCCCGGGATGCGCCATCCCGTGCGGGTCTCTCCTTCGGCGGACACACGTACCGCCTCCGTCTGCTCCTCGTTCCAGGCATAGCTGTAGCCGCTCCAGTCACCGTGCTGCCGCAGCAGCACGCGTGTCTCGATGCGCTTGTTTTCCCGGCTCAGCGTCTGCACCACGGCTGAGCCGTCGGGGAGCTTCCATCCGCCTTGCAGGGTGACTTCCATGCGCTCATGGCCGGGCAGTGCAATGTAGCGCTCGCTCGTCGCGCCATCGTGCCAGGCGGCGGCATTCACCTCGTAATGAATGAGCGCCGGGTGCGGCTTCAGCGCAGGCGTGTCAGTGAACAGGCCGGTCTCGCTGAGCTTGGCAGGAAAAGGCGGCAAGGCCTTCGCCTTTGGCGCCCGCTCCAGCTTGTGAATCGCGTTGCCGAGATAATCGACGACCAGGATGGCGCCCCGCGGTGTCTCGCAGAAGCCGGTGATGCCGTCCGCCGTGTGGGCGATGCGTTCGTCCTTGACCAGCCTGCCGCCCTCCTGCCTGGCGGCCCATATCTGCCCGGTGCTGTGATCCCCATAGACATAGCTGCCCGCGAGATCCGCAAATTCTGCTCCGTGATACACTATCCCGCCAGTGAGCGAGCGGAAGTCCGTGTGTGGATGCTCTATCAGCGGCTTGGAAATCGGCGTGGGCCCCTGCTTGCGCTCCTGGTAGGGATGGCTGCCTTCGACCACCGGCCAGCCATAGTTCGCGCCGCGATGCACGATGCGCGCGTACTCCCATAGATCCTGGCCGTTTTCGCCCACCCAAAGGTCGCCCGTCACCCGGTCCATGGTCATGCGCCAGGGATTGCGGAAGCCGTAGGCCCATGTCTCCGTCCGCGCGCCGGCCACATTCAAGAACGGGTTGTCCGCAGGGACGGAGTAAAGCCTGCCGGCAGCCGGATGATCCACATCGATGCGCAGCAGCTTGGCTAACAACCTGGTAAGATCCTGTCCGCTGCTCCATTCGTCCGACTCGCTCGTGCCGTCACCGCTGGTCACGTACAACATGCCATCCTTGCCGAAGGTCAGCGCCATGCCGTTGTGCCCGTGCGAGTGCCACTCGATGACCACCTGCCGCGATGCCGGGTCAATGCGACCCGTCCTGATGTTCATGGTATAGCGCAGCACGCGATTATTGAAGTCGCTCTTGCCCTCGCCGAAGCGGCCGTTGCTGCCCAGATAGAGCCAGCCGTTTTGGGCGAAGTCCGGATGAAAGCAAACATCATAAACCGACTCATCCAACTCCAGCAGCACCTCCGAATCGACCACGTCGGGATCATCCGGCAGCCGGCACACGCGGCTCTTGCGCACCGTCGCATAGCCATTGCATTCCAGCAGCAAAAAGCTGTCACGTCCCGGCTCAGCCGCGATCATGATGGGCTGCCGGGTTTTCAACTTTGGAAACGCCGGCACGACCCGAAACGGCAGCGGCGACTCAGGCGAGCCAGCCAGCCGCGACCCATCCCAGGCCGGATGCGCGGCCGAAGCCATTTCATGCGGGCCGATGAACCTGAGCGGCACATAATCTTCGTAGTGATGGAAGTTCGGCTCGCTCAGCGGGGTGTTGCTCGAGAGCGCCGGCGTCGCCAGGCCGGTCGAGTAATCATACCGGCACAGCGAGTGCTGCCATACTTCTCCTGGAGCGGGCCGTCCACCGGTGGGCAAAAAATCGCGCCACGGGATGCGCCCCTCCACGGTCCAGCCCTTGTCCTTGTCGCTCCAGTTATTCAGTGTGCCATGCACCTGCACGGCGGAATCCAGGTGGAACAGACGGTCCTTGGCAAAGCGCTCATAACCGCCCGCTCCGCGCGACGGCAGGAACATGTCGAGTTTGGCGTTCGCCGCATTCACTTCGAACTCATAGTAGCCCGGCTTGTCCTTCGCAGGTTTGAAGAACAGCTCAAACACATCACATTTCCAGATCGGTCCGTCCTGCTCGGTGACATTGGCAAACACATCCGTGTCCTCCATCTCCGCCGAAAAGTACAGGTACTCGTAATCCCACAGCAGCCGTGCCTTGGTGTGGGTGGGCGGCCGGCGCTGGCCTTCAGGCAGCCAGGCCGATTGAAACGAGTCAATCACCTGCGCCTGACTCCACACCGCTTCATCGATCTTCCCATCGATCACCGGCGGCGAAGCGGTCCAGCGGCATTCAAATTCTCCCGCCAGAAGCGCCTGCGTTAGAAGGGTGCAGGCAAGGAGGAGCGTGGCACGAGATGGTTTCATGGGAGGAAGGCAAGATTCAATCGATCACCAGTGATACAGCAATCCCTGTACGCTGCCAAAAGGCGGCCTCCGTCGCTAAAGCTTTTTGTGCACTCACGGGCAGTGGCTACTTGGAGGTGCCTTTGCGCACAAACTTATGAACACGCCGGTTGCCGCTGTCAGCAACGTACACCGCGCCGTCAGGCCCGATGGCGATGTCGTGACCGACCCGGAACTGGCCGGGTCCGCTGCCGTGCGACCCGAAGGTGTCCACGACGCGCCCCGTGGCATCAAGTTCCACGGCTTTGCCGCACTCCGCGACCTTGAGCGAAGGCTCGCCGCCATCGACGATGAAGATGTGATCATCCCCATCCACCGCCACGCCGTAAGGGCGGCCGATGTGAGGCCCTTGCCACTGGCTCAGGAACTTGCCCTGCGGATCGAACACCTGCAGCCTGGAATTGCTGCGGTCACACACATAGACCTGCCCCTGCTTGTCCACAGCGATGCCGTGCGGCAGATTGAACTGGCCGGGCTCCGTGCCCTTGCTGCCCCACTCAAACTGATAGCCCCCCTGAGCGGAAAACTTGACCACCCGGGTGTTTTTGTAGCCATCGCTCACATAAAAGGATCCATCGGGCAGCACCGCCACATCCGTGGGGAGATTGAAGTGCGCATGATCATCCCCCGGATGGCCGCGTTCACCCAGCAGCATGAGCTGTTTACCGTCGCGCGTGAACTCGAACACCTGATGCAGGCCCACATCAGTGAGCCACACATGGTCGTCGCAATCCACCGTCAAACCATGCGGCATCACGAACTGGCCCGCACCCCAGGAACTGACAAGTCTGCCGCTGGGCCCGTCGAACACGCTCACCGTCGCCTCCGCAATGGGTTCCTTGGGAAAAGGGTTGCTCCATTGACGACCACACCGGTGAAATACAAACACCTGGTTATGCGAATCGACTCCGACACCGGCACACACGCCGAGGATGTGCCCTTCCGGCAACGACGGCCAGCCAGCGACAACCTCATGATGCGATTCCGCAGCGGGAAGGCTTCGGCCCAGGCACGTCAGCAGCAAAATGAGGGTCCGGAAGGTCATCCCATCATAACGGCGGAAAAGACACTGGTTGATCACCCAAAGGCAGGCTGGGGCGGCAGCTGGCAACGCCGTTCCAATTTTGACAAACACCTGCAATGTCCGAACAAAAGGAGCGTGCCATCGTCAAAACGTTACAGCCCATCCCGCAATGCCCATGAATCCACCACCCAATCTTGTCACCGCACCAGCTGCTGCGCCAGTCTCCGCGCCCAGCACCTGGAAAAGGAAGGCGCTCGTCATCGCTGCCATCGTGCTCGGCACCGCCACCGTCGCCGGAGCGGGGACCGCGTGGTGGGTGAAGCACAACATCTATGCCTCCGCCTTGCGACCCGTGGCGCTCACCCCGGCTGAACAGACCGATCTGCAGAGCAAACTCAAAGTGCTGGGCCAGAGCGGCACCGCCACGCCTGTCGACCCTGAAGTGGCCAGACGAACGCTGACTCTTAGTGAGCGCGAGATCAATGCCTTCCTCGACCAGCAGGGGCTGGGCGAGACAGTGAAGGTCGAATTCACCAATGGCGGTGCGGCCGCCACCGTCATCATCCCTGTGGACAAAGATGCGCCCTTGATCGGCGGCACCACCTTGCGCCTGCATCTGGCCTTTGGAGCCCGCATGGACGCCGGCAGGAAATTCTCCCTGAGCCTGAACGACGTCAGCCTAGGCGGCGTACCGCTGCCGAATGCCTGGCTGGGCAATGTCAAAGGCCTCAACCTGCTCGCCGAATCCCAGCTGCACAACGACCCTGCCGTGAAGGGTTTCCTCGCCGGCATCCGCGACTTCAAGATTGAGAACGGCACCATGCACGTCGTGCTCAACGAGTAAGAGCCGCCGGTATTGATCCAGGGTATGTGGGCAAAGACAACGACACACTGGGGGCCATGGACTCACCTGCTGAAGCACCATACTACTTTGCCATCCCGCCCGCGCGGAGTAGAAAACCTTGCTCTTCTTCCAACAGCAGGGCGCGCGGAACGGATTCGGCAATTCGGTAGGCACCCACATCATCTCCGGTGAGCGCGCGCAGACCGGCGACGACGGCGCGCTGACCGGCGCCAAGTTTCGCGGGGGTGGTGACGGCCTGGATCTCCCGCGCCAGGAGCGGGAGATCACCAAGGCGCCAGGCAGCCAGGGCGCGCAGCAAGGATTGGGGCACGGCGGGTGAGTCCGGCATTTCGGGAGAGGGCTGTTCAAATCCGAGCACGGCCAGGCAGGCAAGCTCCAGTTCTTCGCCGGTAAGCAGGCGCAGGTAGTTCAACTGATCGAGGTAGGCACGGCTGGCGGGTCGAAGCACCCGCAATTTCCTGAGCGTGCCGATCATGGCGCCGATGTTCTTGTCGCGCGCATGGAGGTCAAGGATCTTCTCCAGCAGCCCCACTCGCAAGCTGGGCTTTGCATCCGCCATGCGGGCGTAGCCGATGATGGCGAGATCATTGAGTCCTTTGGTCTCGGACAAATCAGCGGCGCGCTGCACCATTGGCAGCTCGCCGGGACCGGCCAGGGCATAGACGCTTTCGATGTGGGATCTGACCGCCGCAAGGTCCGGCTGCAGATGCATGCCGCACTCGGCGCTGATGAAGTGCAGGGTGGCGGGGCTTGCAGGGATCTTCTGGGACTGCACCAGCTTGAGCAGCTCGGCCCAGCGCTCCGCGGCCGCCATGGCATCGACATAGACGAGAAACACATCGGGATCACGCACAGCGGCGCTGGCCGGGACCATCTCGACAATCTGGTCATACTGCTTTTCGACGCCAAGCCAGCGCAGGAAATCAAACAGGCTGCTGACCGGCTTGCCCTTGTGCTTGCGGATTTCGGCGGCGATGACTGCCTCGCGCTCCAGGGGGCGCATGCGCAGGTAGGCGCTCAGGACTCGAAAGCGGTCGTGGGGAGTGGCCCTGGGATTCTGCTCCACAAGGGTGAGCAACTCCCGGGCCTGGAGGGCGGTCAGCGAGCGGCTGCCGCCGAGGTGGTGGATGGCCTCAATGGCAACGGCATCGTTGCGACGGGCAATCGTCCACACCGCCTGGGCGGCCACATTTTGGGAGACTTCAAAGACGCCGGCCTCATCCAGCAATGCCAGCCGCAGCTGGGAGCGCGGATCATCAGGCGCGGACGAAAGGGCTTTGCGCAGCAGCGCATCCGCCTCGACTGGCCGGCCGGAACGGCGCAGGATATTGGCAAGCAGCTCCAGGCCCTGACTCCCAGATTTTTCGGCCTCCGGGAGCGCATCATAAAGTTTTCTGGCCTCCGACAAGTCGCCCAACTTGAACAGGGCCTCCGCCAGACGGCGCAAGTCCTCCGGCGTTCCCTGGCCGCTGGCGAGCACCTGCCTGAGCATGTGAGATGCGGTCAAGGGATCATCGTATGCATCCAGAAACAAGGAGCCGACGGCGCGCAAAACCGCAGGCTCCTTGCCATATGTTTTGACGCCTTCGCGCAGAAGCTGGGCGGCGGACTCCCAGCGCTCTTCGTGCAGCAGTTGCGTGGCCGCGCGCGCAATCTGCCCCCCACGATAAGCATGGTAGCGCCGATAAATGTATGGGCCGCCGAAGGCCAGCGCGACGGCGACAGCACACATAAGCACAGCCAAGCCCGCCCAGAAGGCGATGCCGGGGCCGGCACCACGATCCGATTTTGCGGGATTCGAAGCTGCGTTTTCGTCCATGGCGGATCAGGGGCCAAAATCCACGACCATCCGGAAGCCAAGATCGAAGCGTGAGGCGGTCTTGGGCTGATGCTGGCGCGCAGAACTGTAAAGAGCTTCCCTGGCGGAGGTGATCCATGAGCCGCCACGAATCACGCGTTCCCCTGGCGCCCCGGGCCACGGGTCCTCGCACCATTCGCAGACATTGCCGCCCAGATCATGGATCCCATCCTTGCTAGGCAACAGCGAGCCCACGGGAGCGGTCTTGGCATAGTTGTCGCGATAGGGCGGCACCACGTTCGGAGCGTCGATGTTCACGCTGAGCGGCGGCGGCGGCCACGCCTGGTCGCCCTTGCCCCAGGGGAACTGCGTCTTGTCGGCAAGATGGCGGGCAGCGGGATCCGCCCCCGGTTCATTCGGCAGCCCCGCTGCGATACTCCATTCCGTGTCGCGCGGCAGCCGGTAGCGGGCGGCGGCGGGCAGCAGCCCGCTCTTGTGATCCACCTCCGTAAGCCAGGCGCACAGAGCAGTGGCGTCATCCCAGGAGACGTTGACCACCGGATGGGTGAGCGAGGAGGTGAAAGCTGGCTGGGATTCCACCTTGCGCGCAGTGGCTTTGACGAAGGCCTGCCATGCCGCCAGCGTGACCTCGGTCTTGCCGAAGAGTATCTGGGTGCCAGGCAGGGGCAGGAATTCCAGCCGCAGCGGTTGCCGGAAGGGCTGGCCTGGGGCGGCAGGGGTCAGCGTGGCCGGAGCAAGCGCGGCAAGATCCCCTCTCACCTCCATCCCACGCATGAGCCTCCTCACCGCCGCCTGGTCCACATCTCCCTTCCTCGAAAACTCCTCCTGGCGCTTCTTGATTTCCCGCAACTCGGCGGCGCTCGCCGCCGCCAGCATCTCAGCGGTGCGCTTCTTATCTTCAAACACGCAGCGGAAGCCGATTGTCGGCGCACGCAGGTTCACGGGCACCTTGTAAACATAAGCGCTGGTGAGGCATTGGCGGCGGAAGTAAGCCCATGAGCCACCGCGCAGAGTGCCTTCCGCATCCGCGCTCAGCCGCGCGTCGACGGTCCATTCCCAAACGTTGCCCGCGAGGTCGTAGAGGCCTCCCTGGGTGGGATTAAATTTCCCCACCGGGGCTGTGAATGGATAGTCGTCCTTGTAGCCAGGGATCTCGGAGCTCTGAAAATTGCCTGCGCCGGGAGGCGGCGGCCACTGGTCGCCCCAGATAAATGACAGCGATTCCTCGACCTTCGCGGCCGTGCTCAGGTCCTTGGATTTGGTGGACGCCAGCCCTGCCGCCACATCCCACTCATTGTTGGTTGGCAGGCGGTAGCTTTGGTTGAGTTTGATCCTGCCAGCCACCTGTTCGCGCTGCGTGAGCCAGTTGCAGAAGGCGATGGCGTCCTGCAGATTGATAAACACCGCGGGATGATCGGGCGTCTGCTCGAAGCTGGGCTTCAGGGTGGACGGCCATGCTTTGTAGGTTCCCGCCTTGATGAAGGCCTCAAAATCTGACACCCGGGTTTCGTAGACGGAGAACAGGACCGGGATGCCGGCCACCGCTTTGAATTTCATTCCCAGGGAGTTTTCGAAGCTGGCCTCCGGGGCTGGCGGGACCTCATCCGCAGCACTTGCCGCCAACGCGAACACGCATGAAATCAAACTGAGGACAGAGACAGGGCGGCGGCACATAAAAGAAAACACACAAGGGGCCCGGACCAATGCTGGCCCCGCCGGATGGACACAACATTCAGGGAATCCCCCGCGAATGTCAATTACGCCGCTGTAACAGGAATTTCCCGGTGCACGAGCATCCGCCATCGTGCATGATCCCGGAATGATGACAAAGCTGCTCCTGACACTGTGCCTGGCATGGGGCATGGTCGTGACTTTGCGCGCCGAGCCAAACGCACCCAAGCCGCCCCCCGTGCCGGTGAAGCCCAAACCGGCCCTCGACGATGATCCGTACGAGCAGCTCCAGCTCCTGACCAAGGCGATGGAAATGATCCGGGCCAATTATGTGGACGAGAAAAAGGTGAGCTACGAGCAGCTCATCGCTGGCGCGCTGGAAGGGATGCTGCACCAGCTCGACCCGCACTGCGAGTACATGGGCAAGCAGCTGTTCGAGGACATGCAGCGCGAGCAGGCGGACACTTCGGAAGGGGTCGGCATCACGATATCCATGAAGCAAGGCTATCTCACAATCGTCACGGTGCGCGAAGACGGTCCCGCCGCCAAGGCCGGGATGCTCACCAGCGACCAGTTGGTGCGCATCAACGATGTGCTCACCGACAACGTCGGTGTGGCGGAGGCGATCAATCTGCTCAAGGGCAAGGCGGGCGAATCCGTGCGAATCACGGCGCGCAGACCGGGCACCAAGCAGTTCCTCGACTTCACCATCATCCGCGAACTGCTCCAGGAGAGTTCCGTGCATGACGCCATGCTGCTGCATGAGAAGCTCTCCACCCCTTTTAAAATTGGATACGCGCGCATTTCGGAGTTTACCCAGGCCACGGCCAAGGACCTCTCCGCAGCGCTCGACAAGCTGGAGGCCGAAGGCATGCAGGCCTTCGTGCTGGATGTGCGCAACAACCCCGGCGGCCTGCTGGACACGGCGGTGGCCGTGTGCGGCGAGTTCCTGCCAGAGGGCACGATCGTGGTCACGCAGGAGGGGCGTAACACCACTGAAGACAGCCCGCCGTACCGCACCCCCAAGCGCAACGGCAAGCCGCCGCGCAAGTATCCCATGGCCGTGCTCGTCAACAACGGCAGCGCCAGCGCCAGTGAAATCATCGCCGGAGTGATGCAGGACCTGGGTCGCGCCATCATCGTGGGAACCACCACCTTCGGCAAAGGCAGCGTGCAGACCATTCTGCCGATGAACAACGGCGCCGCCATGCGCCTGACCACCGCCAAGTACTATACGCCCAGCCACCGCACCATCCACGAGCATGGTGTGACCCCCAACATCATCTCCGCGCTGACCACCGACGAAGAACTCAAAATCAGCCGCTGGCGCAACAACCATGGCATCGGCGAAGCTGCCTCGCTCGACCTGGCCAATCTGGGCGACGAGCAGCTCGAGCGCTCCGTCGATGCGCTCAAAGGCGTGCTCGTTTTCCGCGATTTCAACGCCCCGCTGACTCCTGCGCCCAAGGCCGCCGCACGGCCCAAGATGAATGCCTTGCTGGCTCCATCGAAAACCACCAAGGAACCGTGAAGGCAATCCCCCTCCGAACCAGCCCCTCAACCTCCCGCTCGCAAAGGCCTCGATTTGAACACCCCTCCCTGCCTTCTCGCCCTTGAAACGTCTTGTGACGAAACCGCCGCCAGCGTCTGCACCCTGGATGGCCGCATCCTCAGCAGCCGGCTGTTCTCGCAGATCGAGATCCACCGCCAGTATGGTGGCGTGGTGCCGGAGGTCGCCTCGCGCAACCACATCACCCGCGTGCGCCCCCTGGTCGCGGCCGTCCTGGAGGAGGCCGGGATCGCCATGCCTGACGTCGCCGCCTTTGCCGCCACCTGCGGGCCCGGGCTGGTGAGCTCCCTGCTCATCGGCACCAGCATCGCCAAGGCGCTGGCGGTGGCCGAAAAAAAACCCTTCCTCGCCATCAACCACATGGAGGCCCACCTGCTCTCGCCCTTCATTGAATCAGCCAAGGTCGAGCCCGGTCTGGGGCTCATCGTCAGCGGTGGCCACACCCTGCTGGTGCGCATCAACGGCGTGGGCGATTACCAGATCCTTGGCCGCACCCGCGACGACGCGGCAGGCGAAGCGCTCGACAAGACCGCGCGCATGCTAGGTCTCCCCTACCCTGGCGGCCCCGAGATTGAAAAACTGGCGCGCACCGGCGACCCCGCCGCCCACGATTTCCCCCGCAGCCGCCTGGCCGATAGCCCCTTCGACTTCAGCTTCAGCGGCCTGAAGACCAGCGTGCTCTATGAATTGCCCAAGCTCGACCTCACGATCCCTCAGGTGCTCGCCAACGTCTGCGCCTCCCTGCAGGAAGCGGTTGTCAGTGTATTGGTGGACAAGGCTGCCAATGCGGCGCGGCATTTTGGGTTGAAAACGATCGCCGTTTCCGGTGGCGTGAGCTGCAACCAGTACCTGCGCGAAGCCCTGGCCAAACGTTGCGCCAAGGACGGGTTGCGTTTGCTGCTGGCCCCGCCGTCGCTGTGCACGGACAATGCGGGGATGGTGGCGTTTGCGGCTGCGCAGCGATTTGCTACAGGGATGACATCGCCCCTGGAGCAGGAGGTTGATCCAAATTGGCGGATTGATGCCACGCACTGATCCGAGTCCTCAGATCAGAGGATGACAGAAAGATGACTGAGAGGTTCGTATGGAACGGTCACCGACATGTCTGAGCGCGTGGTGAAACCCATGTGCGAGCCCCCCTGGCAGAATGGTTCCGAGGCAGCCCCAGATTAAGGTTTGACCGTTCATCCCGTCTGCCAATTGCTCCGCATCGGGTAAAATCGGGCGTAACGAGGGGCCCCGCTGGTTCGTTACTCTAGGAGCATGAAATCACCCCGATCCGGCATTCATCCAGCTTGTAGCGCTCCCGCGGCGTGACGATAAGGTTTCACTTTAGCCGGATCTGATTCATTCTTCCCACACTCGCCCATGTCCACCATCCTCGAAGCCTCACCGACGCCTGAGAAGGAGCATCACGCCACTGAGGCGGGAAACTACTTCGTTTCCAACTACCCGCCGTTCTCGTTCTGGAAGCCGGAATACGTACCGGCGCTGGAGCGGGTGCTGCAGCAGCCCGCCCCCAAGGACATTCCGCTGGGAGTTTACTTCCACATCCCGTTCTGCCGGAAGCGCTGCCACTTCTGCTACTTCAAGGTCTATACGGACAAGAACGCTTCCGAAATCCGCGCCTACATCAATGCCGGGATGAAGGAGATGGCGAAGTTCGCGGCCAGCCCTTATCTGAATGGCCGGAAAGCGCATTTTGTGTACTTCGGCGGCGGCACCCCCAGCTACCTGAGCGTGCCGCAGCTCCAGGAACTGACGGACCGCATGAAGGACTACATCCCCTGGGATGAGGCCGAGGAGGTCGCCTTTGAAGCGGAGCCTGGTACGCTCAGCGAGAAGAAATTGGAGGCCATCCGCGAGATCGGCGTCACCCGCCTGAGTCTTGGCGTGGAGCATTTCGACGACCATATCCTGGAGTCGAACGGTCGGGCGCACCGCAGCGGTGAAGTGGACCGTGCGTATCGCTTCGCCCGCAGCCTGGGCTTTGAGCACATCAACATTGACCTCATTGCCGGGATGATGAACGACACCGATGACAAGTGGAAGGACACCGTGGCCAAGGCGGTGCAGCTCGGACCCGATGCCGTGACGATCTACCAGATGGAAGTGCCGTACAACACTGGCATCTACCAGCAGATGAAGGCCGAAGGCAAGGTCACCGCGCCAGTGGCCGACTGGGAAACCAAGCGTGCCTGGGTCAGCTACGCCTTTGATGAATTCGTCAAGGCCGGCTACACCGTGACCAGCGCCTACACAGTGGTGAAGGATCCGAAGCGGGTGAAATTTGTCTACCGCGATTCCTTGTGGGAAGGGGCGGATCTGCTTTCCTGCGGCGTGGCCTCATTTGGCCACCTGGGCGGCGTGCATTACCAGAACCAGGCGGATGTAGGCCCGTACATGCAGGCGGTGGATGCGGACAAGTTCGCCATCTACCGCGCTTATGAGGCAACGCCTGATGACCGCTTTGTGCGTGAGTTCATCCTCAAGCTCAAGCTCGGCAGCGTACGCCCCAGCTACTATGTCGAGAAGTTCGGCGAGGATCCGCTCAAGCGCTTCGGACCGCAGCTTGACTACATGGCAAAAGAAGGCTTCGGCCACGTAACGGATGACAAGATTGAGCTGACCCGCGATGGCTTGCTCCAGGTGGACAAGCTTCTGCATGAATTCTTCCTGCCACAGCACCGCCAGTATGCCCGCTACACTTGAAGCCGGACGCACCGCCCCGGGGGAACCAGGCGCGCACGAGGAGCTTCACCTCGATCACCTCGCGCCGCTCATTTTCTTTTACGGCCTCGGCAGCGCGAGGCCGCAGGTGACTTTTATCGAGCCGGACGAACTGCCGGACGAGGAGCGCTGGCTCCTGGTGCATGACAGCGACATGACGCCGCGCCTGCGCGACTTCCACGGTTCCGAAATCGATCTGGATGTGCATGCTAAAGGGCGCATCGGTCATTATTATGTGCGGGCCTCCGTGCTCAAACGCCACGGCGATGCAAAGGCTGTTGAGTTTGGCGCCATCGGCATTCACCTGGACGTGCTGGACGAGGATGCACGGCAACTGGTGCTCGAAGGCCGCACGCCCTTCGGCAGCATCCTGGAAAGACTGGCCGTGCCGCACAGCAGCCATCCGCGCGGCTACTTCAGCATCATCATTGACGCCCGCCTCGCCGAACTGCTCAACGCCACCGAAGGTGAAACACTTCATGGCCGCTGCAACGAATTGCGGCACGTCTCCGGAAGGATTCTGGCCGATGTGGTGGAGGTGCTGCCACGAGCAGCGGCTGCGTAGTGCAGCCGTCATGGCTCTACGTTACAAGCATTGTGCACGCCAGCCGTACAGGCATCCAATGACTCAAGGCTTTCGGCCGCTGAATGAGGCACATTGCCCTTCAGCGCGATGGCTACTTTATTAAAGACAACCGATTCTCATCCGCTAGGATGGGTCGCTGAACCCGCTGTTTTTTCGTGGCATGAGTCTCCCTCTCCCCTCTCCTTTCCTTGCCACCGGGCTCGAGTATGCCGTGCGTATGAGCACCATGTCCGGACGGATCATCTGTGGCCTGTTGATCGGTCTATCTTTGTGCAGTTGGACGGTGATGCTGTTAAAGCTGTTTCGCCTGGGGCGCTGGCGCCGGGCCAACGCGGCGTTCCTGCAGATCTTCCGCCATGCCCCACACCCGCTTGCGATGTTTCAATCCAGCGAGCACTTCGACCTCTCACCATTCTACCATGTTTATCACCAGGCGGCGCGCGAAATGGCGTATCAGCTGGCAGGGGTCGATCTGCCGGACAAAACTTTTACCAAGCGGCTTCAAGGGGCCGGGCGCATCAACCCTTCGCAAATGGGCGTGGTGCATGCGGCAATGGAGCGGTCAGTGGCGGATGCCGCGCTGAAGCTTGAGGCCTATATGGGCGTGGTCGCCATCGCCTTGAGCGGTGCGCCGTTCATCGGTCTGCTCGGCACCGTGTGGGGGATGATGGACAGCTTTGCCGCGCTGGGCGGAAGCTCGGAAACGGCGAGCCTGCAGCTCATGGCACCGGGCATGTGCTCGGCGCTGCTGACCACGGTGGTGGGCCTGCTGGTGGCCATTCCAAGCCTGTTTGGCTATAACTTCCTGGTCAGCCGCATCCGCGCCATGATTGCGCGCATGGACAACTTCGCTGGCGACCTGGCCTCAATCTTTGACCGGCATTACGTCGATCATCGTTTCGCGGCGGATGAACTGCCCAGCCTGGGGGTCCTGGGCTCGCCCAATCTGCCCGCATTTACCGGCACGCCCGCCTCTTCGATGCCGCATCCGATGAGCACGACGCCCGTTACCGGCCCGTCTGCCACCATCTCACCCGGCCTCTAGTCTGGAATGCCCATGCAACGCCGCTCCAACCGTCATCAGCTCCGTCTGGTCACCGAAATGAGCATCACTCCGCTGCTCAATCTGGTGCTGATTATGCTGCTGGTATTCATGATCGCCGGCCCCTTCATGCATGGAGGCCACGCGATGCCGCAGTCCGGCTCCCAAGGCAAGGAAGCGCCGCCCGCAGACATCGCGAAGCTGACGATGGACCAGGACCAGACCCTCTCGCTGGAAGGTCGCGCCATGGCACCCGCAGACTTGAAGAACGCGCTGGCCCAGCTTCATAAAAACCGCCCAAACACCGGGGTGCTGCTGCAAATCCATCGTGACCTGCCGGTGCATTTGCTGGTCGATCTGATGGATGCTCTTCGCCAGGCAGGTGTGCCAAAGACCGAGGTGGCGACGATTGAAAAATGACAGGGGGCAAAAGCAAAGCGAGGGATCATTGACCGACGCATTGGCGAGCATCCAGGACAACATTACTCATGCCTCGAACCAACCTCCAGCCCATCAAGCGGTTCGCCCTGCTGGCACTGGGATTCCATGTTCTCCTGGGGGCGGGACTGTGGCGGTGGCTCCATCGCGCCAATGGCAGCTTGCAACCGCCGCCGGAAAAGTCGCTCACCTGGATTTCTCCTGCGGATTTCCTGCCCTCCCGAATGCTGCTCCCACCGCCGGCTCAGGTGACCAGAGCGGGAATTGATTCCAAATCCATGCTTGCGAGCGTGCCGAAGGTGCCACCACCAGCCGAACCGGCGCCGAAAGCCATCGCCATCGATCCAGCAAAGGCCATGGAAATGATGAAGGCACGGCCGACACATGGTGACGAGCCGTTGCCGCTGACGGTCAGAAGCTCTGCGACCCGGCTCGGCAGCGTCACCGTAGATGACGGCAAGGGTGGCCAGCTCAAGGATGTGAACAACGCCATCATCGACATTCTGCGGCGCAACTGGACTCCCCCCGACGTGAATACGCTGAGCGTGGATCAGCGCACCGCGCACATGGATGTGACCGTGGATCGCACGGGGCGCGTACTCGATTTCAAGTTCGCCAAAACATCCGGCAATCATTTTTTTGATCTGTCAGTGCTTGAAGCCGCGAACCACCTCGACAGAATCCACATGACGCTTCCCGCCTCCTATCCCGGGAACCATTACGAGCTCCAGGTCCATTTCCATGTTGAGTAAATTCCGCCTTGTTTGTGCCCTTGTCGCCGTCGCCCTGGGCGGCAGCCAAGCCCATGGGGAGAGCTGGTGGAGCCGGATCTTCGATGTAAAGCCGTCCGGATCCCAGAGCGCCCAGGAGCTCGAAAAGGCCGCCACACTTGCCATCGGCGAATTCACCGGAGCCACAGGAGCCACAGCCGCCAAAACGATTGGCGAGCAGCTTGCCGCCAGCGACGAGGTGCAACTTCTGGACAAAGGTGCGCGATTCAATCTCACGGGTAGATCCGTCGGCGGGCGCATCACCGGCAGGCTGGCAGACCGCAAAGGCAAGGTGCTGTTCGAACGCACGTACGCCGCTCCCGGCCTGGAGGATAATGTGCGGGCATTTTCCGACGATGTGATCTTTGCCGTCACCGGCCGCCCAGGTGTTGCCACCAGCCGTATTGCGTTCGTCAGCGACCTCACCGGCACCAAGCAAGTCTATCTTTGTGATGCCGACGGCAGCGATGTCGAACAGGTCACCCACCAGGCTTACGGTGCCGTTTCGCCCACTATCGCCGGAGACGGTTCCATGATGGCCTTCACCGGCTATGGCTCCGGGTTCCCTGACGTGATCCTTATTGACATGGGAGCAGGGCAGGAGCGCCAGGTTGCCTGCACGCCCGGAATGAACGCGGGCGCGGCCTTCGCTCCCGATGGCCGACGGCTCGCGCTGACAATGAGCTTCGTGGGCAACCCCGAAATCTTCGTGCTCGACCTCAACAACGGCCACGCCATCTGCGTGACCGAATCCATCGGGGTGCCCAGCAGCCCCGCCTGGCATCCAGATGGCAAGCGGCTTGTTTTCAGTGCCAATGAAGGTCTTGGCCCGCAGCTCTATACCGTGGATACAGGTACCGAACAGCCGGCCGTCCGCTGGGCCACCGGCTATAATTTTGCCACTGACCCCGAATGGTCGCCTGATGGGACAGAGGTGGCCTTCACCACTCGAGTGAACAACGACTGGAGCGTGGTGACCAGGAAGTTCCCGTCCGGCTCCACCCGTGTGATCCAGAAATCCGGCGCACAACACCCGACCTGGAGCCCCGACGGGCGCCACCTTGCCTATGCCCAGCATGGCCAGCTCTGGGTGCAGGATCTGACCACCGGCAAACGGCGGAGCATCGTCAGCGGTCACGGCAACATTTCGGAACCCCGATGGAAGAAATGAAGACACAGCCCTGCGTTCAAACACTGGTCGCGACCTGCGCCTTCTTCGTGATTTCCCTCAGCAGTTGCTCGCTGCTGCATCACGACTCCGACGCCTCTCACGTCATCTACGCGCTGCCAGCCCGACAGGCTGCCAGTTCGCCCCTGGTCCAGCCAATGACCGGGATCGGCAAGCCCTTCATTTTCACTCATGATCGCTTCGTGCTGACCGATCAGCAGACGGCCATCCTGGCCAAATCAGCCCCCCAGTGGGCAAAGGACAAAATCAGGCTGCTGATCATCGGCTTCGCCAAGCGCGACCTGCCACCTGGCTATGCCCGTGTGCTGGCACATCGGCGGGCCGAGTCCGTTCGCCAGGCGTTGATCGAGCAGGGCCTTGATGCCGCCAACCTTCACAGCACCGGGTATGGCAACGACATCCCCTCCCTAAGCCTCGAAGACAGCGTGGTCATCTACCAGATGAAGTAGTTCACCGGACGAACTGCTTGTAAAACATCACCCCCGAGATGACCACCCCGATGCCGGTGATGATGTGGCGTACATACTGTTGAGGAATGCGCTGCGACAGATGTGCTCCCGCATAGTAGCCCACCAGGGCTCCCACCGTCATCACCCCCGCCCTCGACCAATCAACGATACCACTGGCCACGAACACCGCCGAGGCGACAAGGTTGATGAGCGAGCCCAGGACGTTCTTGAGCGTATTCATTTCGTGGATGTCCGCCATGCCCAGGAAGCCCAGCGAGGCGAGCATCAAAATGCCAATGCCCGCGCCGAAGTAGCCCCCGTAGATGGCCACGGCGAACTGGAAGGCCACCGCGACCCATACCCCGCGACCCTTCGACGATGCACCCAGCGCCTCCCGGCGGGAGAATCTCCGAAAGGCCCCCTGGGCAAAAAACAGCACAGTCGCGAACAAGATTAGAAACGGCACCAGACGCGCGAACGCCTCGTCCGAGGTGCGGGTGAGCATCATGCTGCCAAGCCAGCCTCCCAGAATGCTCACCGGCAAGAAGCGGCTCAGCCACGGCTTGATCACCGCCATATGCCCGCGAAACCCAAAGATACTGCCGGCTGTGCCAATCACCAGGGCCACGGTGCTCGTGGCATTGGCTGTGACCGGTGCCGTGCCGAACAGCAGCAGTACTGGAAAGGTGATCATCGTCCCGCCTCCCGCCACCGCATTGATAAGCCCGGCGGCCATGGCGGCGAGGGCAAGACAGATGATTTCGGTGGGTGACATGCGGCCCCGGATGTTTGCAAGGGAGGCCCCCGGTGCAAGCCTTCACTGAGAATCTATCGCCTTTCCCAGCCATCCCCGGCAGGCGCATCGTGAGCAGTTAGCACCGACTTCAGATTTGCGGATTTGGGTGAACCCAGTCATCGCCGCGTTCAGGTCGATGCCCGTTTGCAAGCGCCGCCCCTTATCAACAAGTGGAGCGAGGTGGATAGCTTGAGCTTAACGCCGATAAGTGGTAGCGCCTACCGCCACAAAGCAGCGAACTAGGCCGGAAAAACTTGGTGCTTATTCGGTGGAGTTCGAACTGCCATGTCTGGCTAAGGTTGTTGGAAAGGGACCCTCAGCCCACTGGTACGACGGGAGTACCTGAGTCTGCGAAGCATCAGCTTCCCCGTGGACCCAAGGAGGGCTGCCGCCTCAATGAGGTCGGTCCACCGCCCGGTCCAAGCAACCCTTTTCCCGTTTCTATCCCAATGAAATCGTCATTCAAATTCATCATCACCGTCTCAGTGCTCGCGGTGCTCGTCGTCGCCGCCATCGGCTACGGTGACCGTGTGAAATCAGCTCTCGAACACGAGAGCAATACTGCAGATCCGCCGAAGGCCGCCCCGCAATCTCCGCCGGTCCCTTCCACCACTCTGGAACTTTCCGAATCCCAATTGCCTGCCATCAGGATCGGGACCGTTCGCAGCCGGCCGTTCCCCATCGAAAAAGCCGCCGTCGGCAGCATTGACTTCGATGAGGATTTGTCCGTCCAGGTCTTTCCGCCCTACCAAGGCAAGATCATCAATGCGCTCGCAAAGCTGGGCGATGAAGTGAAAAAGGGCCAGCCGCTCTACACTATCGACAGCCCCGACCTGCTCCAGGCTGAATCCAACCTTATTGGTGCCGCCGCCACGCTCGATCTGACCAACAAGGAACTGGCTAGAGCCAAGGAACTCTATGAAACCAACAAGGGCATCGCCCAGAGGGAGTATGAACAGTCCGTCGCCGACCAGCAAACAGCGGAGGGCGCGCTGAAGGCGGCCCGCGATGCCGTCAGGGTCTTTGGCAAGAGTCCGGAGGAAATCGATAGTATCGTCGCTACCCGCAAGGTGGACCCAAAGCTCGTCGTCCCAAGTCCGATGACGGGCCAGATCACGGCGCGCAATGCCCAGCCCGGCCTGTTAGTTCAGCCCGGAAGCCCAACCGCACCGTATTCCGTGGCCGACATCTCGATCAAGTGGATGCTGGCGAATGTGACGGAAAGCGACAGTCCGCTGTTCCATGCGGGGCAAGCGGTTCAGGCCAGCGTGATGGCCTACCCTGGCCTTCCCTTCGAAGGCAAGATTTCCACGCTGGGTGCGACAGTCGATCCGAACACCCACCGGGTCATAGTGCGCTGCGACATAGCAGATCCCAAGCATGAGCTGCGTCCCGGAATGCTCGCCAGCTTCGTCATCAGGGTTCACGAGCCAGTCGATTCTGTCGCCATACCGATCAATGGCGTGGTGCGCAATGGCGATGGCACGATGGCGGCCTGGGTGACAGCTGATCGCCGCCATTTTTCGCAGCGAATCATCAAGATTGGCCTGCAAAGCGCTGGTCATTATCAGGTACTCGAAGGCGTGAAGAGCGGAGAGCTGGCCGTGACCGAAGGGAGCGTATTCCTCAGCAACATGCTGAACGCTCCGCCGTCCGACTAGATGGCCGGGATTGGAAAACTCAGGCTCAACAACCCAATAAGCTGCCCCATCGGTCGCCCGCACCCAATTAGGACCCATCATGCTGAACTCTGTCATTGCCTTTTGCCTCAGCCGCCGCGCCGTCGTGGTATTCGCCTTGCTGGCGTTTGCTGGGGCGGGATTCTTCGCCTTCAAGACGCTCAACATTGAGGCGTATCCGAACCCAACTCCTGTCATCCTCGAAATTACCGCGCAAGCGCCAGGCCTCTCCGCCGAGGAGATGGAGCGCTACTACACCCGGCCCATTGAAATTGGACTCTACACGACGCCGGGCATTGATGTCATCCGCTCCACGTCGTTCTATGGCCTGTCCTTTGTCCGGGTCTTGTTCAAGTATGGGGTTGACTTTCACTTCGCCTACGGGCAGGCGGCGATCGCGCTGCAACAAAATGTCTCCCTCCCCGGCGGCATGATAGCACAGATCCAGCAGGGCAGCACGACGGGCGAAATTTTTCGCTACCAAGTGGTGGGGCCGGAGCATTTCGGGCTGTCCAATCTCCGCACCGTTCAGGATTGGATCGTGAAGCGCCGGCTGTTGACTGTTCCCGGAGTGGTTGGCGTCAACAGTTGGGGCGGCACCACCAAGCAGTTTGAGGCGGCTGTCGATCCTCGCAAACTGGAGGCCTACAACTTGACGGTGCCTCAGGTGCTGAGCGCCCTTGGCAACGCGAACAGCAATGTGGGCGGTCGCGAAATCAGCATCGGCCAGCAGTCCATCAACATCCGCGGTGTCGGCCTGATTGACGACGGCGGCGGTGATGACCTAACCCAGGGCAACAAGGTTGAAGACATCGAAAATGTAGTGCTGGGCCAGTTGAATGGCGTTCCTGTGCTGGTAAAGGATGTGGCGACGGTGAAGGTGGGCTTCGTGCCAAGACTCGGCATCTGCGGCCGGGACCAAGACGACGATGTGGCGGCGGCGATTGTGGTGATGAGCCGCACGGAGCAAACCGCACGGATGCTGCCCAAGATCAAAGACGAAATCGAGAAGATGAACGGCGACGGGAGCCTGCCGCCAGGAGTCAAGGTTGTTCCCTTCTATGATCGTGGCTCGCTGATCGGAGTGACGACCCACACCGTGTTGCACAATCTCGTTTTTGGATGCCTGCTGGTGTTCCTGATCCAATGGGTCTTCCTGGGCGACCTCCGCAGCGCGCTCATCGTCGGGGTGAACATCCCGTTTGCACTGTTCTTTGCCATCATGTTGCTGGTGCTCCAGGGTGAAAGCGCCAACCTGCTGTCAGTCGGAGCCGTTGATTTCGGCATCATCGTGGATGCGGCGGTGATCCTCGTTGAGAACATCTTCAAGAATTTCCAAAGGCGGACAGAAGAGAGGGAGGGCCTGCTGCAGCGTCTCGGGGACGGCTTTTATGGACCGGACCCGACTCGGATGCGGCCAGGTTCGACCAACAGTGCATGGACCGACCGTCTGAGGCTGATCCTGATCAGCGCGCGGCAGGTGGACAAAGCGGTTCTCTTCTCCACGCTCATCACCGTGGCCGCGTTCGTGCCGCTGTTCACCATGCAGGGAGTCGAGGGCCAGATATTCAGCCCGATGGCGCGCACCTATGGCTACGCACTTGCGGGTGCCCTGATCGCCACCTTCACGATCACACCCGTGCTCGCCTCCTTGTTCCTTCCAGAGAACGTAAAAGAAACCGAGACGTTGCTGGTCCGCCTGCTGCACCGTGTTTACACCCCGGCGCTGCGGTTCGCGCTGGACCACCGCACCATCGCGGTGGGGTTCGGCCTTGTCTTCCTAACCATCTCCGCCTTTTTGGGGACGCGGCTCGGCAGCGAGTTTCTGCCACATTTGGAAGAGGGCAATTTTTGGATCCGTGCCTCAATGCCGGCGACGCTGTCGCTGCAGGATGGTGAAGCGGCGGCACGGAAAATGCGGATGATTCTGATGAAGCACCTGCAGATCGTAACGGTCGTTTCCCAGCATGGCCGCCCCGATGACGGCAGCGACGCCTCGCCGTTCTCCAACGTCGAACTGTTCGTTCCGCTCAAGCCCTTCGACGAATGGCCGAAGGGTTTGAACAAGGAAAAATTGACGGAGCAGATCCAGGCGGAGTTCCAGAATGAATTGCCGGGGGTCAATTTCAACTTTTCTCAATGCATCCAGGACAATGTCGAGGAGGCGATCTCGGGGATCAAAGGTGCCAATTCGATCAAGATCATCGGTCCAAATCTGGAAATGTTGGAGAAGCTTGCAGCGCAGGTCAGGGACGAAATGAGCCAGGTGCGTGGAGTTGCCGATCTCGCCATCTTCCCGGTCCTGGGGCAGCCCAACCTGAACATCAAGGTGGATCGTGCCAAGGCTGCCCGCTACGGGCTCAATATTGGAGACGTGAACACGGTGATCCAGACGGCCATGGGCGGATCGGTGGCCACCTCGGTCCTGGAGGGCGACCGCCAGTTCGACCTGGCGGTGCGCTTCGCGCCTGACTACCGCGGCAGCGTCGACAAGCTTCGCGACATCAAGGTGTCCTGCCAGACCAGCAGCGGCACCAATGCCTACATCCCATTGAGCGAACTGGCGACCATCACCCTGGACACCGGGGCCGCCTGGATTTATCACGAAAGCACGCAGCGCTTCATTCCGATCAAGTTCAGCGTGCGCGGTCGTGATCTTGGCAGCACCGTGGCCGAGGCGCAGGCGCGCATCGCCAAGAATATCAAGCCGCCGAGCGGCTACCGCATGCTCTGGGCAGGCGAGTTCGGAAATCTCCAGGAGGCTAAGGAGCGCATGGAGCTCATTGTCCCGCTCAGCCTGGTGCTGATCATCGGATTGCTTTACTGCCTGTTCAATTCGCTGCTTGAGAGTTTGCTCACGCTTTCTGGAATTCCCTTCGCGATCGGCGGCGGCGTGCTGGCGTTGTATGTTTCGGGTCTCGACTTCAGCATCTCCGCCGCCATCGGATTCGTCTCCTTGTTTGGCGTGTCGGTGATGAACGGCATTCTCCTGCTCACGTATTACAACCAGACGAAGCTTCGCGGCGGCACCCCTATGGAGTCCATGTTCCGCGCCGCTTCCACCCGTATGCGGCCCCTGCTTATGACGAGCCTCTCCGCCTGCATCGGCCTGCTTCCGGCGGCAATATCCACAGGCATCGGCAGTCAGGTACAGCGGCCGCTGGCTACAGTGATCGTCGGTGGCATGCTGGTGGGTCCGATCATCTTGCTGCTCGTGGTGCCGGCGCTGAACATGGTATTTCTGGGCCGGGGCCACGTCGATGCCCATCCGGAAGCTGCACCCCATCCGGAATCAGTATGAAAGCCAGCCCATTTGCGATTGCCTTGAGCTTCCTTGGCTTATTGCTGCCCTGGAGTGGCTTTGCGCAGCCGTCCCAGGAATCCACTCGGAACTCACGGCACAGGGATGAGCGTCTCCATGTCGCTCCGGCGGGCGGGATAGGCGCCACCGCCCGTGGGAACATCAAATCTGGAAGCACGCATCCGCCGCGCAATGGCGGCACTGTGAAACCGACCAACATTATCCCGAAGCCCCGCCCTGAAAACGCCCGCATAAAACCGAGCCAAGATCACTCCCAGCCTCACCTGGAAAATCCCGGCGAACGAACTCGCGGAAACAATGCGAGTGCTGGGCTTGCCAGCCACACCTCCAGCGGGAGGGAACCAACTGCCGACCGCAGGGCGGTGCCTGGGAGTAACAGCCCAAATTCCGGCGTCGCCGTGGGCCATCAAACCACGTACGGCATACCTTCGACCATGAGGAGCACCGCGCCAGGATTGCCCGATGGGCCGGGACGGCGGGCTCCAGGCTTGCAGGTGCTCGGCGGCATCAACAGTTCCCGCAATAAAAACAACCCAGGCCTCAATGGGACGGGAATGACCCGCCGCCTTTGACAGCGAGCCATCGCGCGAAACACAAATTGTGATAAACCAAATGATTTTCCTCTCAACGTTTTGCTTCCGCCGGTTTGGCCTGCTCGTTGCCACTCTGCTCCTTGCAGGCTGCATGGCTGGATCGAACTTCGAGAAGCCCGCTTCCCCCGAGGGAGCAAGCTATTCCAAACAGCCGCTGCACGATCCGGAAGCTCCGGCCGAAACTTCCGCTGGCGGAACCCAGCATTTGGTTTCAGGAAAGGAGATTCACTTCGACTGGTGGAAGTCCCTTGGCAGCCCGCAGTTAAACAGGCTCATCAATAAGTCCATTGAAGCCAATCCCAACATAGACGCGGCCAAAGCGGCGCTGCGCCAGGCACAGGAACTCACCCTTGCCCAGAAAGGGTTCTTCTATCCATCGGTCAGTGGCGGCTACACGTTGACCCGCCAGCAAGTGGCCGGCAACGTGGCAAACTCCAGTGCTCCCGGGGTCCAGGCCAATGGCAGGGTCATTCTGCCCCTTCAAAGCACAACGCCACCCTTCAATTCTTCGCTCACCTGGACCATGCAGACCGCCCAGCTCTCGGTCGGCTACACTCCGGATGTCTTCGGGCTCAACCGCCGCACGGTGGAATCCCTGGACGCGCAAGCGCAGATGCAGCGGTTCCAGTTAGAGGCCGCCTACATCACGCTTGCCTCAAGCGTCGTCGCCGGAGCCGTCGGCGAGGCATCTCTGCGTGGACAGATCAGCGCCGCAAAGAAGGTTATCGAAGAAAACACCAAGATGGTCGAGCTGTTGCGGCAGGAGGTCGGCAACGGTTATGCGAGCAGGATCGATCTTGCAGCGCAGGAATCACAACTCGCGCAAGTAACCGCCACCCTGCCTCCGTTGCTCAAACAACTCGCCCAACAGCGCAACTTGTTGACCGCGCTGGCAGGGAGATTGCCAGGCCAGGAACCCGAGGAAACTTTCGAAATAGCTTTGCTCCACCTGCCGTGCAGCCTCCCGCTCAGCCTGCCGTCAAAGATTATTGAGCAACGTCCTGACGTTCGTGCCGCCGAAGAAAACATGCACTCGGCGAACGCGCAGGTGGGCGTGGCCATTGCCAATCGTCTCCCCCAGTTCACAATCAACGGCAGCATGTCAGGGACGGCCACGGTGTTCTCGCAATTGCTCAGCACCGGGGCACCCGGCTGGAGTTTTGCCCCCAGTGTTGCTCAGCCGCTCTTCGCCGGGTTCACATTGCTTCATCGGCAGCGGGCTGCAGGCGAGGCGCTCAAGCAAGCCGAGGCGCAGTATAGAAGCACCGTCATCACCGCCTTCCAGAATGTGGCGGATACCCTGCATGCCCTCGAACAAGATGGCGATGCCCTGAAGGCGGCGCTCGCCGCCGAGCACGCCGCCAAGGTCACCCTCGATCTGACCACCCATCAGTACCAAGTCGGTTACGCCAATTACCTTGCCCTCCTCAGCGCCGAGCAAACGTACCAGCAGGCAGCGATCAACCTCGTGCAAGCCCAGGCCAATCGACTTGGCGACACCGGGGCATTGTTCCTGGCCCTCGGCGGTGGCTGGTGGAACCGTTAGCTGCCGTGCGCCGGGAGAAGTTGCACCCTCAAAGTCAGACCTATCATGAATAGATCCCCCATACCTCCTTCCGTCGCGGCCCGCCCCCGCCATCGGGTTGTTGTGATTGATGACCACACGCTCACGCGCGAGGGTCTCATCCAACTCGTCAACAGCCAGCCGGATCTCGAAGTAGTTGCCGAAGCGGCGGACGCCGCCCAAGGCCTGGACGACGTGCTTTCCACCAAACCCGACGTCGCCATCATCGACATCACGCTGCCTAGCCGCAACGGCCTCGAACTCATCAAGGACATCCGCGCCCAGCTCCCGGAGCAGGTCATCCTGGTCATATCCATGCACGACGAATCGCTCTATGCGGAGCGCTCACTCAAAGCCGGGGCCAAGGGCTACCTCATGAAGGACGCCGACCGCAGCACCTTTCTTGACGCCATCCGCCGCGTGATCGCGGGCGGTTTCTACGTCAGCGAGAAGATGTCCGTCGAAATTTTCGCGTCTTTCGCCGGCAAATCCCAGGGTGCGAAGGCAGGAGTCAGCCGGCTAAGCGACCGCGAGTTCGAAATCTTCGAAATGCTGGGGCAGGGGCTGGGCACGCAGGACATCGCGCACCGGCTCGGCATCAGCCCCAAGACCGTGGAAGTTCATCGCTCGCACATTCGCGAGAAGCTCGAAATGCCCACTGGCGCCGCCGCAGTGCGATTTGCCGTTCGGTGGATTGAAACCCGCAACCTGCCTGGTTAGCGTTGTCAGTTGAATATCTGTTCAGTGTCCGGGTCCGACAGCTGCCGCCGGAGCTGATGCCCGCCGTCAGCTTCCAACGACGCTGATCCCGCCCAGAACATACCACTCTTCAACCCTTGGCAGGTCGGAGCCGAGGCGGATGAGAGGCTTTGGATCGCTAGTTTTCGGTGTGAGGGCAAGGCAAAGCCGATACTTGCCGGGAGGGATCGAGGGGAAGCTCACGACCGCCTTTTCTTTCGTGGCTTTGCCAGGCATCCATTGCGCCGGATGAAAAGCCTCCGGCCACACAGTGGCGACGCGATGGCCGCCGTCGTCGATTAGCGCAAGCGCCACAGCGCAGGGGATATAGATCGGCGCGACGCCTTGATTGAGCCAGTTGGTTTCGATTTCAAAGGGTCCGGCGATGCGGGATGGATACGCAGCGCGCTGGAGCAGGAAGTGATATCCGATGCGGTTGGTCAGGCGGTCAACGAGTTCGCGATTATCCTGTACCAGGCGCAGGCCGGGGCTGCCACCGCCCAGATCCACCCATGTGGGCTTGCCGTTTTCAATGCATTCTTCGAGCCTAAATCCCAGGCCGTTTTTGTCCTTGATGCCGTACCACCAGCCGCGCTGTTTCAGTAGGTCGTAGTTGTCGAACAATTCAAAAACACCGGGCGCGATGCCAAAGCCTATGGCGGTTTCGCTGCCGTCGCTGTTGCCACAGATGCCATCGCGCCGCGGGGCGACGTGCTGGGTTTGCACGGCCCAATCATAGACCTCTTTGAGAGGGCCAAAGTGGCCGAGGTGACTGTTGCGAGAGAGGCAGAGCTGGGTTTTTTTGAAGACATCCAAATGCAGCTGCACGTGCTCACGAAACTCGGCAGGCGAGATGTCCGGAGCCTTGAACGGGTGCATGTGGGCCTCGCCCCAGTTGCCATACGAACGAATGTCCAGCACCGCGATGCGCGGGTCGCCATCGAAGCGCCTGGCAAAGGCCTGGAGGAAGTGCTTGAGCTTCTCGAGAAAAATCGGGTCATCAAACACTGGAGCCACCTTGTGCCCAGGCGTGCCCTGGGCGGACATGGCAGGCAAGAGGTCGAGTTCGGTCTTTTTGGCTCCGGCCTCGAAGACCCACCTGGGGGTGACAAAGCCATCGGGCTGCCGGGTGTGGGTGCTGGCGCACATCACGCCGATGTTGCACACCTTGCCCTGTCGCGCCCAGTCATCAAGCACCTCATCCACACGCTTCCAATTGAACTGCGATTCCTGAGGCTCCAGATCTGCCCACTCGAAGCGGACCACACCCATGCCTACCAGGTCGAGCAACTCCTTGGGCTGGTTTTTCGGACTGCCATGAGCCGACCAGCCTTTGCCTGGATTGAGCAGCACACCCGGCAGCGGTTTGGGTTCAACGACGACGAGTTGCGCTGGCGCGACCGCCTGAAGCACGAGGACGAGCAGCAGCGCAGCGAGTATGCTTGGCGAAATGGCAGTCATGGTTCACAGGACACAGGGCAGGACCACGGGCAAATTGGACAAGCTGGTTTCTCCTGGTGGCCTATTTCTGCGAAGCCCCCGGCTTGGTGGTGGTCTTGTGCTGCTCGATCAGCTTGATGAGTTCGGCGACGATTTCGGGGTGTGCGGCGGCGGCGTTGTATTTCTCGCCAGGGTCCTCATCTACATTGAACAGCAGCGGCGGATTGTGTTCCGTCACCGGCCAATCGCCCCATTTCTTGCTGGCGGCGGGATAGACGGTTTTCAAATGGATTTTCCACGACCCTTTGCGCACGGCCCAGACTTCAGCGTTAAAGTAGTAGAACATCAACGGCTCGCGCCCGCGCTGATTTTTGAAGAGCACCGGGGCAAGATCCACACCGTCGATCTCACGGTCATCCGGCACCTTGCCACCGGCGACGCTAACAAGCGTGGGCAGCAGGTCCATCGCGGTGGCAAAGGCACGCGTCGTCACGCCTGCGGGAATCCTGCCCGGCCAGCGGAAGATCGCCGGCTCGCGGAAGCCGCCCTCCCAGGTGCTGACCTTGCCTTCGGTGAACGGGCCGGGCGAACCGCCATCGAGCTTCTGGCCGATCCAAGGGCCGTTGTCAGAAGTGAACAGGACCATCGTGTCATCATCAAGTCCCAGCTCCTTGAGAGTCTTGAACACCTCGCCGCATGAACCGTCAATCTCTTCCACGGTGTCGCCGTAAAGGCCGCGCAGGCTCTTGCCTTTGTACTTGCCGCTGGCGGCCAGCGGCACGTGCGGGAACGTGTGGGCCAGGTAGAGAAAAAACGGCTTCTTCTGGCCGGCCTGCGCACGAATGAATTTCAGCGCCTCGTCGGTGTACATCCTGGTCAACTGGCTCTGATCGGGCTCGCCTCTGCTGATCACTTCGAAGTTTCGATACAAGGGATGCGGCGGATCGCCATCAAAGGTGTGGTTATCCGGCTGCGCCCAGGGGCTCATGTCATTCGAGTACGGCAGCCCGAAGTAGTAATCAAAGCCGTGATTGAGCGGAAGATGCTCCTTCAGCGATCCCAGGTGCCACTTGCCGATGCAGGCGGTGGCGTAGCCAGATTTTCTCAGGGCGTCCCCCAGGGTGAACTCAGTGGCCGGCAGGCCGCCCTTGGACTTCGGAATCAGCACCTGTGTCATGCCGCTGCGAATCGGGTAGCGACCGGTCAGCAGCGCCGCGCGGCTGGGAGTGCAGACGGAGGCGGCGACATAGAACTGGGTGAACTTCATTCCCTCGGCCGCCATGTGGTCGAGGTACGGCGTGGCGATGGTCGGATGGCCGAAGCAAGCGAGATCACCATAGCCCATGTCGTCGGCGAGGATGATGACGATGTTCGGATGCGCGGACTTGCCCGAAGCGGGAGCCGCGGCGACAACGACAGCAAGAAAGGCAATGAGGTGGAACGCTTGTTTCAGGGAGTGGCGCATGGCCGAAGCATAACGCTGCGAGTCTGGTTCTCCATGCAATCACTGCCAACGAATCTGTGGCGGTCGGATCGGTCGGACAGCTACCGCCAGCGAAGCAGCCGCTCAACGCTCACGCCTTCCTCGTTACCACCTCCCACAGGCCCTGAACATGCTCCCAACGGCGGATGGCGACATCCAGCAGAAACAGGAGGAGAAGAGTCACTACCAAGGGCGGCCACAGCTCAGTGAACTGGGTGGCGCCGGTGGCTTTCAACAAAGGCACCTGCGAGTCTGCGAGCATCTGGCCCCCGGTTATGGCGACAGCGGATTTGAGGAGGGGCTCATTCACCGTGCCTAGGCTGGCTTCGCTGCTGGGGTTGTGGACCAGGCCCGCGCTGACAGTGTCCGCTCCGGACTGAGCACGCACGAGATACACACCGGCCTGATCGGGACGGAAGCGGCCTTCATAGAGCCCGGGTCCGCTTTGGCTGAGGGGAATCATTGCCACCGGCTTCAATGGGGCGCCCAGGGCATCGGCGGCCACGAAGAAGACCTCGGCCGAAACGCTGGCGGCATTGACTCGGGTGCCGGCGTCTTCGAGCAGATCGACGGCGAGCAGGGCTTCATCGCCCTGCATGGCGGTGCGCAAATCCATGCGCTGGCCCTGTGGCGGGCGCGAGGTTTCGCGCAGCACCTGGCTCCAGAAGCGTCCGTAGCCGGGCCAACGGCTGATCCAGAGCCCGGCCCAGCGGCTCTTGGCATCACTCGTAAAGGCGGTCACCTTGCCAAGGCCGTAGCGCCAGTGCGCCAACAGCGGGTCGCCCGTGTCCGTGACGAGAGGCACCTGGGCGGTGGTTTTGCGAAGGGTTTTAACATAACCGAGCAGGGCGGGCGCTTGGAACGGGATGAGCCCCGCAAGCATGACACCGGCCTCCACATCCTTCGCCTCGAAGGGTTCCTCGCGAATCATGCGCCCGGTGTGCAGCAAGGTGTCCTGGGTAAAGATGCGCGTGATGCTCTGGGCATCGTTGGTGGTGTAGGACTGGCCGCCTCCCGCCGAGGCCATGGCCTGGAGCAGGCCAATGAATGAACCTTCACCAATCGCCACGGTTGAGATGGTAATGCCTTCGGCCCGGCACTGCGAAGCCATCGCCTCATAGCCGGTGCCGGAGGTCTGGCCGTCAGTGAGGATGATCATGTGCTTAATCCTGGCCTTCACGCGTTGCAACGATTCGCGCGCGATCTTGATTGCCGGCTCCATGTTCGTGCCGCCCCCGGCGGAGAGCGAGGCAATCTGCCCGGCGATGGCGGCAATGGAGGTAACCCGGGTCATCGGCGCCACGACGTGGGCTTCACTGTCAAAAGCGATCACGCCGATGCTGTCGTGGCGACCTAACACCTCAGCGGCGGCAACGGCCGCGCTTTTTGCGGTCTCCAGCTTCTCACCGGCCATCGAGCCTGAACGGTCCAGCACCAGTTCGAGCGCCGAGGACTGCTTCTCCTCGTCATCCGGGCTTTTCAGGCGCACCGGCAGGAGCTCTTCAATGGGGGTGCGGTAATAGCCGCCCACGCCAAAGGAGTTGGGCCCGCCGATCATGACCAATCCGCCGCCCAGCTTGTCGACGTAATCGCGCATCGCGCTCATGGCGTTCTCACCCACCTGGCGTGCCGGAATGTCGCTCAGAATGATGCCGTCGAAGCCTGCCAGTTCCTCCAGGGTCTGCGGGATGCTGCCCGGCTGCCGCAGCTCAAGCTGGATGCCCTCCTTCTCCATGGCCTGGACCAGATACTGAGCTTCAGCGGGCTCGCCCTCGGCGTAAAGCAGGCGCAGGCGGCCACGCACATCGACGATGGTGAGTGCGTCATTGTTGCCTGGGAGCGTGTCGCCGACAAAGCCCTCCAGCACAGCACGGTACTTGTAGATGTTGCGCACGCCTGGGGTGCGCGTGAAGACCTCTTCACGGCTCTCACCCGGCTTGAGCGAGAGCGGGCGGCTTTCCACTTCGATGCCGTTTTCGAAAAGCTTGAGCACCCCGCGACCTGCCATGGTGCTTTCGAGGGCGGCGGTCAGGCGCAACGAAGCGCCCTCATGCAGGCGCGAGCGGCTGGGCGTCAAGTCCCGCACCCGCACATCGGGAAGGGGCGGTCCTGCCACGGCAATGGCATGCAGTTCAATGCCGGTCACGGCCGCTTCACGTGCCGCCTGCATCAGGCTGCCGCGGGTTTCGTGGCCGTCGCTGACGAGCACGATGTGCCGGCTGGTGCCGGCCGGAAACAGAGCCCGGGCAAGCTCAACCCCACGCTGCAAATTTGTCTGCCCGCCATGAACTCTCTGCCACTCGAGACGGTCTGCCGTGGCCTCCAGTGGCGCCTTGTCGGGCAGCAGCGCCGCTTCATCCCCCAGTGCCACGAAAAAGCATTCCACGTCGGGAGGGAGTTTCGCGCGCAGATCCCGTGCCCTGGCAAACACCTTGGCTAATCCCTCCGCGCCCATGCTCTGCGAATGGTCCAGGACCACGACCATGGCCTTCTTGCCGCTCTGCTGCACTCGCGCCGGGCCGGCCAGAGCCAGAAGGGCCAGCAACACACCCAACGCCCGCACCATCAGCAGCAGTCGTTTGCGAATGCCCTCCATCGGATGCGCGGACTTGCTCTCGATCCACAGCAGCAGGGCCAGCAGCGGAATCGCGAGAAGCAGAATTTTGGGTGATTCCCAGTCCATGGAACCACACTGAATAGGCGAGCGAGCGCGGGGGCGCGAGATGAATCAGCGGCAGGGGTTCAATACACCGCCTTGCGGTGAAACAAAAAACTCTCAATGAGCAGCACGGCCAGCAGTGACCATAGAAGCCGCTGCGGCAAGCTGGTACTGTGCACAAGCCGGCTGGCGGACTGTGCATCTGGCGCTCCGACCGCCGAGCCAGCCGCGCGCTGCCTTACATCCGTCTCCGTGGACGAAGCCAGTACGCTGGCCCCGGTGCGGCCATCGGCAGTCTCCCAGGCGCCAATGCGCTTGAGTTCCAGCAACGTGCCTTGCGCGCTGTCCGCGACGGTGGTGAAGGCCTTGCCATCCCATGCATGCCATTTCGTGAGACCGGGGGCGCTGATCAGCTGGCCGGTGTGCAGGGGCTTCAGTTCACTCAATGCTTCACTGTTCTCAGCGCACCAGTATAGAGCGTTGCCCAGCAGCAACGGGTATGCGGGAAGCAGGGCGAGCTGCTCGGAGCGGCTGGGAGAAAAGGCTGATACCACCACGCGCCGACCATTGAATTCACCCGCAGCCAGCACGGGTTCACTGCCCGCCAGCCAGAGTGTCTCCAGGGATTGGGAGGCATCAAGAACCGCTGTCTGGGTGAGGGCCAGACGCGAGGTATTGACCCGGTAAAGCACGGGATGCTCGGTGGCGACGGAGCGCACGCCGTCATATGGAAGGCCGCCGCCGGGCAGCGGATTCACCCGCAAGGGCCCGCAGCTTCGCGGGGGCATCAGCGCGATCACCGGCGCATCTGCCGGCCAAACTTCCGGCAGCCAGTTTTCGAACACGTAGACGTCGGGTTTGACCTTGAGCGGCCAGTTTTTCGAATCACCCTTGATGATGTCGAGACGGCCTGCATCGACAAGAGAACCAAGCGCCAGCTCGGTGAAAGGATCAGGCTTTTCCGCGATCCAGGCGACGAGCAGGGGCTTCAGCCCGGGCAGGGGTGCGATGACGGCATTGTCCAAGCCCAGGCAGTCTCCGGCGCATTTCAACTCCAGTTCCAGCATCTGGCCATGCACCCCTTCCAACGGGAGAATCAAGGGTACCGACTCGCCAGGCTTCAATTCCATCTCGCGCAGCTGGGCGATGCGGCCGTCGATCCGCGCCTCCAGCGTGGCGCTTACCGGCCCGGAATTCGCAGCGGCGGCGCTGATCTTCACAAAGCCCTCATAGCGATCACGTGCGAGCGGAGCCGTGCGCAGCAGGAAGCCGGTGATGCCCGCGTTGGTCACCTTTGACAGCGCAACATCGACAAAACGGTAGCCCGGCGTGCCAGCGGGATCGCTTACGGGGGCATCGCCAGCGTGCCAGATTTGCGCCGGTTTATCAAGATCGGCCAGGCGCTTCGCCACCGCGAAGGCAATCTCGGTATTACCCTCCGTGGGCGACACCGTCACGGCATCAAGCAGGCGCAGGCACTCACGCCGGTTGTGGCTGCGCGAGAGCAGGACGGCGGGTTTGTCGTCGAAAGCAATCAATGACACCACGACCGTCTCCGGCAGGGCACGCAGGCGTTCATGCGCCCGATGCTTCGCTTCCTCCAGCCGCGACACCTTGCCTTCAATCGCCGCCATCGAGGCGGAGCAGTCGATCATAAAGACAACCGCGCCCGGCGCGTCACCAGCCGACTCTTTCGCAGGCCGTGCCAGCGCAAGCACTCCAAACAGAATGACCAGCACGGTGAGCAGCAACGACAACCACTTCTTCAACTGCCGCAGCCAGGCCGACTCCTGATGCTCGCGCGCCAGGGTGCGGAAGAACAGCAGCGTGGAGACCTGAACGCGCTTCGCCCGCCGACGAAACAGGTACAAGACCAGCGGGATGAGCGCGAGCCAGAGCAGGTTCAGATAAGCTGGGTTGAGGAAACGCATGCCGCGGAAGCGGTGATCAGTAAGCGGTGATCAGCGATTCGTCATGCATGACCTCACTCCTTCGCATCGGGTGACTTCACGCGAGGAATGACCTGCCAGTGCTCGTCAAAGAAGTCAGCGGCCACCACCTTGCCTGCGGACTCCGTGCTCGGCGGCTGGGTGATGTCGAGGATCGCCCAGTCGGGAAGCTTGGGGTTTTGCAGGGCGTTGGTCCGGTCGTGCGCTTCACGGAAGGTAAGTCCGGAGTTAAAAATGACGTACCGCTTGGGGCTGAGTGGATTCGGGCAGCAAAGCACCGGAACGTGTGTGACCGCAGGGAACTTCTGGGAGCCGACGGCCACGTCATCTTCATTCCAGGCCAGCGGCACCTCGTTGACGGACTTCACAGCCAGGACCTTCGCAATGAGGGAATTCGAGGTGGGAGTGCCCCACAGCACCAGGTTGCTTTGAGCCAAATCGGCGGCGGTAACTTCGCCCGCCTTTTTCACCCTGACATCGCCGCGCATCAAACTCGGCCAGCGCTTGAGGAAATGCGCAGCTTCGCCCTGCACCCAGGCATCCACAGCCCCCGATGCCGACTTTCCGTCCGGCAAGACTATGAGGAAACGCCCCATGAATCCATCTTCGATGGGTCCCTGAAGACCATGGCTCTTGACGCGTGGCCCGGCGATTTCACCAGTGCTCCATTCGCCGCCCGTATGCGCGAACTTCCACACGCCACCCACCTTTTTGGGCTGGACCGCCTTGCCATCGATCGTGACGGTCGTCGCCCCTGGAGGAGGAGTGATTTCCAGCCCGGCGACCCCCTTGGTCGTAACTTTAACAATCCCGGTCTTGGCATCCAGTTCCGCGTCCGCACGCGAGTCCTGCCAATGCTCTTTGAGCGCCGTGATGGTAAGCCATTTCTGCCTGTTGTAAGCCAGTGTGCGGGTCTCGATGCTGACCTTTGCCGGCCATTCCTCGCGCCCCTTCGCGACAGCCTCCTCCACCAGCTTCTGCACGTCCTTGATCACCTCGGGGTGGTACTTGTGCGGCATCCCCGGGCCGATGAGATGGGGGCGGGTGATGCCTTCGCCCTTGAGCACCTCCGTCATGTACTCGGCGGAATCGCGCTGGCCGTCAATCTCGCCGCTGTAGCTGATGAGCGGCACGTTGTGGAAGTTGGCCGCGTAATCGGGCACGTCATACACTCCCCAGAGCTTCTGCTCGAACCAGTCAGGATAGGTCTCAGGGGTGAGCTTGGTGTAGCGCTTCACATCGACGAAACCGGCTCCGGTGTGAACACAGGCCCAGTCACCGGCATAGTGCGCGCCCACACTCCAGGCCCCCGCTCCGCCCATGCTGAAGCCGGCGAGCGCAACGCGGTCCGCATCCACGTTGAAGCGCTCCTCCGCGTCATCAAGTGCCTCAAACACATCCGTCTCGCCGGCGCTCTTCCAGCCGTTGCAATACCGGCCAAAGGGATGAATGACAATGGTGCCGGCAGGCGTGAACTGGCCGGGCTTCTTCGCCATCAGGCGGCCGTAAACAAACGGAAGGTCCGTGGAGGTGTCGCCGCGGCCGTGCAGCCACACCCACATGGGCACCGGCTTTCTGCCGTTACCATACTGAAGGTCCTCGGGAATCTCGACGCCATAGGGCTGGGGCGAGTCGTCGATCCAGGAGTAATAGCCCAGCACCTTCAGGCCCGTGCCATTCATCCATGGCGTCTCGTTCTTCTTTAGCGACTCGATACGCTTCTTTGCTTCACCCAGCAGCGCGGTGGCCTTCTTTACGCCGTCTTCAGGCTTCTTGTCGTACCACTCGTGGAACTCCAAGGCATAGCGCACCGCTTTAATGAAGATCTCCACATCCGCCGCCCGCTCATGCTTTTTCACCGCCTGGAAGGCTTCGGTCACGGCGGCAAGTTCCTTCTGCAAGGCCGACTCCTGGTCAACGGACAAATCCGCGGTCGGTTTGGGCGGCAGGCTGCCCTTGAATGACGCTGTAGCCCCATTGGGACCTAGCTGGGCGAAGGCCGTGGAGGCGAGAAAACACAGGGCAAGATGGAGCTTCATGTAAAAATTTTGGATTGCAGGACAGCTTCGCGCACGTCCTGCAGTGGATAATATCAATCGTGCCCAGACAGGGCATCCTGTCAAAGACCGCACGCCGGAGTCCCTCATATCGGTAGGCAAACAATCAAAACCTGCTTGCGATCCTGTCTGTGGTCCGCCGAGCCACGGGACTCTTTGCAGCTTCCATGCGGCGGGACGCTCCGCCACGAAGCCAGGAATAATGCCCTTCCCTGGCGCGTACTCCGTTCTGCTGTGTCCATCTTCCAACCCACCATGAAATCCGGGCGCATTTTCCTCTTATGGGGCCTGGCCAACCTTTGCCCGGCGGCCAGCCCGCCGAAGGACTGGTGGGCCATCCACCCATTGGACCGGGCTGCGCTGGCCGCCGCGCCAGCGGGAGTGGATGTCTTCGTGGGGGCAGCGCTGCGCAAGGAGGAGCTCACTGCCTCACCCCCCGCTTCCCGGCAGGCACTGATCCGGCGCGCAACGATTGATCTCACCGGCCTGCCGCCCTCGCCCGCCGAGGTGGAGGCGTTTGTTAACGATCCCTCGCCGGACGCCTATCCACGACTGATTGAGCGCCTGTTGGCCAGTCCGCACCATGGCGAACAGTGGGCGCGGCACTGGCTGGATGTGGCCCGCTACTCAGACTTCAAGGGCTATGTCTACGCCCGCGAAGAAAAGCGCTTCGTTCATGCCACCGCCTATCGTGACTGGGTGGTGCGCGCCTTCAACGAGGACATGGGCTATGACCGCTTCCTGCTGCGCCAGATCGCGGCGGACCAGGTGGAACCCGCCGGCTCGCCGCATCTCGCAGCCATGGGATTCCTCACACTGGGACGACGTTTCCTGGGGGTGACCCACGACATCATTGATGACCGCATCGACGTGGTGATGCGCGGCACCATGGGGCTTACGGTAGGCTGCGCGCGCTGTCATGATCACAAGTTCGATCCTATTCCCACCAGCGACTACTACGCGTTGTACGGTGTGTTCAAGAACTGCGCGGAGAAGCTCGTGCCCTGCTCCCCAGCGGCGATTGGTGCCGCCCCCGACAAGGAACTTAGCAGTCGCGAGAAGAAGCTGCGGGACACCATGGCACAGCGGAGGGAGGAGCAGGCCGCCCGGGTTCGAGCCACCGTGCGCGAGCACCTGCTGGCACAGTTCGAATTGGAAAAATACCCCGAGGAAACCTTCAGCCAGATCCTGGAGGCGAAGGACCTCAATCCTTTCGTGGTCCGGCGCTGGCAAAGTTATCTGGAGCAATGCCGCACGCAGCATGAACCTGTGTTCCTGGCGTGGCATGCGTTCAAGCAGATCCCCGCGGCCGACTTTGCCAAGCAGTCGGCCACGGTGACAGCGCGGTTGCGGGAGGACGGTGCCAACCCGCTTGTGGTACGCGCCTTTGCCACCCCACCCTCGAGCATGCGGGAGGTGGCGGAACGCTATGGCGCGCTGTTTGACCACATCGAGACCCAATGGCAGGCGCTGCGCAAGACCAAGGCCGATGCGCAGGCGCTGCCAGAAGCAGCGGCGGAGGCTTTGCGCCAGGTGTTGCATGGTGCGGACTCGCCCTGTCTGGTGCCGGACGAACACATCGCGAACAATGAGATGTTCTTCACCACCGGGGTCGTGACTGAACTCTGGAAGCTCCAGGGCGAGGTCGATCGCTGGCTCATCGGGCAACCCAATGCGACTGGCTATGCCACCATTCTGGAAGACCGCGCCAAGCCGGTCACCTCACGGATTTTCTTGCGCGGCAATCCTCTCACCAAGGGAGCAGAGGTGCCGCGCGGCTTTCTAACGGTTCTCTCTGGCGGACACCCCCGTCCCTTCACCCAGGGCAGCGGCAGGCTTGAACTCGCCCGCGCCATTATTGATCCGGCCAATCCGCTCACTGCCCGGGTCATGGTGAATCGCGTGTGGATGCACCACTTCGGGCAAGGACTGGTCACCACGCCCAGCGATTTCGGCACCCGGGCGAACTTGCCGAGTCATCCCGAACTGCTGGACTGGCTGGCTCTCCAGTTTATCGACAGCGGCTGGAGCGTGAAAGCGCTGCACAGGCTGATCATGCTTTCAGCCACCTACCAGCAAAGCTCGCAAGGCCCTCATCTTGAAACAGCTCTGGCGCTCGACCGTGAGCGAGACCCTGAAAACCGGCTGCTGTGGCGGATGAACGCGCACCGCTTGACCTTTGAAGAAGCCCGCGATGCCTGGCTCGCGGCTGCCGGCCGTCTCGACTTGAGCGTCGGGGGCCGGCCCATGGAACTGTTCGCCAGCGGCAACACCCGGCGCACCCTTTATACCACCGTGGATCGCGAGCAACTGCCCACGGTGATGCGCACCTTTGACTTCGCCAACCCCGACCTTTCCACCCCCAAACGCACTGAGACCACGGTCCCCCAACAGGCGCTGTTTGGCATGAATCATCCCTTCCTTGCGGCCCAGGCCAAGGCGTTGCGGCGTCGCCCCGATGTCTCGACCTGCACAAGTGATGCCGCACGGGTGAACCTCATTTTCAGACTGCTCCTTCAGCGGCCGCCTACCCCCTCGGAAGCAGCTGCCGCCGTGGCCTTCGTGCACAGCACTGTAGCACCCGACCTACCGCTCACCCTGGAGACAGGGAAGGCATGGCAGTATGGTTTTGGCGAGTGGGACGACCTTGCGGGACGCCTGAAGAGCTTCACTCCCCTGCCCCATTTCGATGGCAATGCCTGGCAGGGAGGCGAGCACTGGCCGGACGTGAAACTAGGTTGGGCCCAGCTAAGCCCGCTGGGCGGCCATCCGGGCAATGACCGCCACCATGCCGTGGTACGCCGCTGGACTGCCCCCGCTGATGGCAGCTACTCCGTGAGCTCTACAGTGACACACGAACCCGCTGCCGGCGACGGCATCCGCGCCTTCATCGGCAGCAGTTCGAAGGGCCAGTTGCTCGCTGCGACGGTACATGCCTCCGAAGCGGCGATGAACGTGGAGGAGTTGCGGCTGAAGGCAGGCGATACGCTGGACTTTGTCGTGGACATCGGCGGCCGGCTCAACAACAACCAGTTCCTATGGTCGCCCGGGATCCGCCTCGCCGGCAGCGCAGGCTCAGGCGGCGATCTGGGCCCGCGCCTCTGGGATGCGCGGGCGGATTTCACCAAATCATCTGTTAGTTCCCTGGACCCCTGGGAGCAGTTTGTGCAGGTGATGATGCTGGCGAATGAATTCCTCTTTGTCGATTGAACATGGCGACTCACCCCTACTCTCCTCCGCTCTCGCGACGCGAATTCCTCAACCGTTCAGGCATGGGCCTGGGGATGATGGGACTGGCCGGACTGATGACACCCCCGTCCGATGCGCAGGCTGCCAGCGCCCTCGCGCGGCGACTCGGCCACTTCGCTCCCAAGGCCAAACGGGTCATCCATTTCTTTCTCAACGGCGGGCCCTCGCATGTAGACACCTTTGATCCCAAGCCGGCCCTCCTGCGCTATGCAGGAAAGCCGTTGCCGCAGACCCTCATCACCGAGCGGAAGACAGGTGCAGCCTTTCCTTCGCCCTTCAAATTCCGACGCTACGGGCAAAGCGGCATCGAGGTCAGCGAGCTGTTCGAGAAGACCGCCGCGCACATCGATGACATCGCAGTGATTCGCTCCATGCAGGCGCAGGTGCCGAACCACGAGCCCTCGCTGATGCTCATGAACTGCGGCGACTCCGTGCAGCCCCGGCCCAGCCTTGGATCCTGGCTCCTGTATGGACTGGGCACGGAGAATGAGAACTTGCCCGGCTTCGTTTCCATGTGCCCCGGCGGCTACCCGATCAAAAGCGCGGAAAACTGGCAGTCCGCCTTTCTCCCCGGCATCTACCAGGGCACGTATGTGGACAGCCAGCACCGCGAACCTGGCAAGCTAATCGAGAACATCCGCAGCCCGCATGCCAGCGCCAGCGTGCAGCTCCGGCAGCTGGAGCTGCTGCGGCGGCTGAACCAGGAGCACCGGCAGACACGTCTCGACGACAGACTTGACGCGCGAATCGAATCCTTCGAACTCGCCTTCCGCATGCAGATGGAGGCGGCGGACGCCTTTGATCTGTCCCGTGAGCCGCGCCACATCGTCGAGCAATACGGCTCAAGCGTGCATGGCCGGCAGACCCTCATCGCACGGAGGTTGCTGGAACGCGGGGTGCGCTTCGTGCAACTATGGCATGGAGCGGGGCAGCCGTGGGACAACCATGAGAACATCGAGGAGAACCACCGCAAGCTCTCGGCGCAATTGGACCAGCCCATCGCCGCCCTGCTCAGTGATCTCAAGCAGCGCGGCATGCTCGATGAAACCCTGGTGATCTGGGGCGGTGAATTTGGCCGCACCCCCACCGTCGAGATGAGCGGCAACAAATCGAAGCTGGGCCGCGACCACAATCACTACGGCTTCTCCGTGTGGATGGCGGGCGGCGGCATCAAGGGCGGCACCGTGTATGGCAGCACCGACGAATTTGGCTTTGCGGCGCAGACCAATCCCACCAGCGTCCACGATCTGCACGCCACCATCCTGCACCTGATGGGGCTGGATCACGAACGGCTCACCTACCGCTACGCGAGCCGCGATTTCCGCCTCACCGATGTCTCGGGTGAAGTGTTGCGGGATATCATCGCCTGAGCGGGCTCAACCCCAGCTCAGCGCACCTGTGCTGCTGCCGAAGCTGTCGACCTTCACGCCCATGCGTTGCAGCATGGACACGAAGAGATTGCACATGGGCTGGTTGTTCTTCGCGTCATACGCCACGTGCTCGCCATGCTTGAAGCCGCCACCGGCAAGCAGCAGCGGCAGGTTGTGCCAGTCGTGGCTGTTGGCATTGCCCAGGTTGCTGCCGAACAGCACCATCGTGTTGTCCAGCAGGCTGCCGTTGCCTTCCTTCTTGGTCTTGAGCGCGGTGAGCAAATCGCGGCAGGCGCTGAACTCCTCGCGCTCGATGCGCTGGAGCTGTTCGATCTTCAGTGGGTCCTGGCCGTGATGAGAAAGGTTGTGATGATCGATGGTCACACCCGGCACTGGCGGCACGTCGTTGCGCCCCTGGATGAGAACTGTGATGGCGCGGGTGCTGTCGGTTTGCAGGGCCAGGGGAATGAGATCAAACAGCAGGCGCATGCGTGCGATGAGGTCGGACTCATTCTGCACGTCGGTGGGCGGCTTGGCATCCACCTTCGGCTTGGGCTTCTGCACCCAGGCTTCGGCCTTCAGCATGCGCTCCTCCATCTCGCGCACAGAGGTGTAGTACTCATCGAGCTTTTCCTTGTCCGCCGCACCCACGCGACGCCCAAAGCGTTTCGCCTCCTCCTGCACCGTGTCCATGATGCTTCGACCTTCCTTGAGCTTGCGCATCTGCGCCTGCACCTCACCCGGAGTGCCGTCGAGGAAGAGCTTCGCGAACACCTGCGAGGGCTTGGATTGTGCCTGCACCATCACCCCGCTACGGGTGTAGCTCTGGCTGGTCTGGCCGGCGGTGCTCAGCACCAGCGACGGATAGCGGGTCTCGTAGCCGATTTTCTCAGCGACGAGCTGATCGACCGAAATCGTGTTGCGGAAGCCACCCAGCCCCGGGCCCCGAGCCGACGTCAGCCAGGTCATCTGCGAAGTATGTCCATCCGCTCCCGCCTGGTCCGGATGGCACACCCCGGAGAACAGGGTGAAGTCATTGCGATGGCCCTTCATCACGTCAAGATAAGGCGTCGGAGAGTAATCGCGCCCGGTCTCCTTCGGAAACAAGCTGGGGCCATAGATGCCCAGGCTCGCGCAGGCAAACACCATGCGCTTCGGCGGGGCCGCAGCGGCAGCACTGGAGACTCGAGGCATCATCGCTTCCAGAAACGGCAGCGCGAGCGAAACGCCAGAGCCGTGAAGGAAGGCGCGACGGGAGATGGCGGGGTGTATGATCATGGCGTGGAGGGCTGCAAGGCGGGAATGGACGCTTTCATTTGCTCAATAACAGAGGCGACTGCACCACGGCGTGAACCAGGGTGCGCAGACCGCAGCCATCAGCCTTGGTCTGCTTGATGATGGCTGCAATCGCGTCACGGTCGGCGAACTGGATGCCGGCGCCTGTGCTGTAAATGACGAGGTTTTCAGCCAGGCATTTCATGACCTGGTCCTGCTGACCAAGGAGCAGCTTCTTGAAATCGGCGATGTCGTGGAACTTGCGCCCGTCGGGCAGTTCACCGCTCGCATCCACGGGCAGGCCCTCCTTGTACTGCCAGATGCCCTGGCCGTTGAGACTCTTCTTCACGCTCGTGCCTTTGTCTTGCGAACGGTAGGTGGTGCGCCAGCCGCCGATGACATCAAAATTCTCCAACGCGAAACCGGGCGGATCGATCTTGCTGTGACAACTCGCGCAGCTTGCCGCATTGCGATGCTTGGCGAGCTGCTCGCGGATGGTGGTGCTGCCGCGCGTGTCGGGCTCAATCGATCCCACATTGGCGGGCGGTGGCTGAGGGGGCTGGCCAAGCAGGTGCTTCATCACCCAGGCACCCCGTATCACAGGCGAGGTGACGGTGCCATTGGCTGTAATCTTCAATATGCTGGCCTGTGTCAACAAACCGCCGCGCGGACTGTCCGCAGGCAGGGCGACGCGGCGAAATTCCTCGCCCCGCACGCCGTCAATTTCATAGTGCTCGGCCAGGCGGTTGTTGATCATCGCGAAGTCACTTTGGATCAGCCCGGCGACGCCGATGTTCTTATCCATCAATTCGTTAAAAAACGCCTCGGTCTCCGATACCATGGCCAGTTGCAGCAGCTGGTCGAACTCCGGATAAAGCTTCTTGTCAGGACTGGTGGCATCGATGTTACGCAGTTCAAGCCACTGACCCACGAAGTTGTGGGTGAAGGCCCTGGCCTTGGGATGCCTGAGCAACCGTTCCGTCTGCGCCCTCAGCACCGCGGATTTAGTCAACTCCCTGGAAGCAGCGGCCTTCAGCAATTCCTCATCCGGCATGCTGCTCCACAGGAAATAGGATAGACGTGAAGCCAGCGCGAAGTCATCCAGCCTGCCGGGATGCTCCTCCAGCAGCAGAAACCCGGGAGAAGCAAGGATGGCGCGCAGGCCCACACGCATGGCTTCTTCAAAGGTGGCGCCGGCAGTGCATTGATCCGTGGCCAGCCTGATGTAAGGCAGGGCTTCGTCCTTGGCCAGGGGCCGGCGAAACGCGCGCGTGGCAAACTGGGTGAGGCCGCTTGTGATGGCTTGATTCACATCCACCGGCGCCAGATCGTAAGCCAGCGTTTTGCCCTCGCGATACTTGCGCCTATTGGCCGGCAGCTCGACCAGAGGCACGTCACCCAGCGCTTTCTTCAGGCTCGGAGGGGGCCAGGTTTCGATGAGCGGCCCTTCCACTTCCACCCATTGCATTGCTAGGCCGGTGCCAGTGAATTCCTTGGCCCCTTCGTTGTAAATGTTCTTGCCCTTCTTGTCGCGTCCCACGTCATCGCAATTGATGACGATGTGCTCGTCCTTGGCCAGCCGGGTGGTGAACTCGTACTCACGCGGCTTGTCAGGCGGCAGTTCGCAGTATGACAGCATCCGCTTTTCCCGGAAATTGTTTGAGTAGATCATGATCGTCACCGGCCGCCCTTCCGACTGGAAGGCGTTGCCGGAGAGTCTGATTCGATAAGTGCCATCGGCAGGAGTACGGCACTGGCGCAGTCCCACCAGGTAGTCGGCCGTGGTGAACATGATCACCTCGTTCGCGGTCTCCCGGAACATCACGTGATGGGTGTTCTTCGGGTTGAACTTGTCGGTCTGCGTGCCCGGCGGCGTGTCGAGGTTTTTGCGGATGCCTTCCTCGTCCTTGTAGCTGAAGCGTTTGTGAAGCTGTTCCGGTTTCTTGATCAGCACGATCGCCGCGTCCAGCGCCGCATCCGCCGCCTCCAGGTACTTTTCAATCTGAAGCTGGGAAAAGCGCAGCCCCTCCGCCACCGTATCGAAGCCGTGCAAGGGGGTGTCCTCCGGCAGAATTTGCTTCAGCGGCACCTCGATACCGAGCAGATCCTGCACCGTGTTCTCATACTCGGTGCGGTTCAGGCGGCGCAGTGCTGTGCGGCCCATGGTTGCCTGCTGACCGGCGTTAAAATCACGCAGAGTGGTCCCCAGTGCCGCGAGGAAGGTGTTGAGTTCCGCACCCTCAGGCCGGGGCTTCTTCGCCGGCGGCATCTCGCCCTGGCTGACCCGGTCATGCAGCTTCGTCCATGCCTCGAAGTTCTTGCGCTCGTCCAGTTTCCACTCGCTGACGGTCAAATCCAGACCACCCTTCTTCACTTCCTTGTCGTGACATTCAGTGCAGTGCTTCTCCAAGAACGGCTGCAGCGATGGCAAGGGGGTCGGCGGCACCGCCGCTGAGGCACCGGCGACCACAAGGAGACAAAAAGAAGAAAGGATGCGCGCTAGCATTACTGCTGAAACGCCGCAAACCGGCATATTTTGGTTTAAATTGATCACTTCACCCCGGCCACCTCAAATCCCTCAGCCTCAAGCACGGCACGGATCTTCGCCACGTTGTCGCCCTGGATCTCAATGCGCTTGTCCTTGACCGTGCCACCACAGCCGCAGGCCGAACGGACACGCTTGGCGACGTTTTCGATGACCGAAGCCGGAAGATGGGTGGCGAAGTCCTTGATCACGATCACCGTCTTGCCGCCACGATGCGCGGTCTCGCGCTGCAACACCACCCGGCCCATCTTCCACAGTCTCTGCGGAGCCGCCGGGCCCGGCGGCAGGTGAGGGAGGTTCAGGCTGGCGAACGGATTGTTCTTCTGGGGAGTCGTGCTCATGGTGCACAGACATCATGAACTGGGGATGGCCACAAAGCGAGCCTCAAGACACAACGCGCCACAGTCTCTCACTGTTTCTTGAGTTTCGGCGGATTGGGCACGGTGGCGCTGATGAATTCCTCTTTGCTCAGGAAGCCGTCGCCATCGACATCACGGGCTTTGAACCAGGCCGCGGCTTCGGCGGGATCACGCTTGCCACGGAACTCCTCGAAGCTTAGCCTGCCATCGTGATCCTTGTCGAGATCAAGGAACAGTTTCTCGCGCGACACGTGCTTCTTCTTCGACCCGCCGATCATGCCCGGTGTTTCCTGCTTGCCAGCCGAGGCGATCGGCAGAGGCAGGTAGTCGAAGTCGAGAATCATCTTTTCCTGCAAAGCCGCCTTGAGATCATCAACCACGCCGGCCAGTTGCTTCTCGCCATACATGTTGTGCAACTCCGATGGGTCGGCCTCCAGATCATAGAGTTCATAGACCGGGCGCGGCGAAGTGAAGTAGAGTGCATCGAACTCGGAAGTCAGCAGGTTCTGCTCATGGGCCTGCACCATCTCCTTCCATCCCGGATTGCCGGCGCTGTCCACGGGTGAGTAAGGCAGGTTCGGCGTGACATTGTAGATCAGCTTGTAGCGGTCGCCGCGCACGCAGCGGCTGTAGTCCACGGCGCTGGCCTTGGTATGCTCGTCGAAGGTCGCGCCACCGTGCGGACCGCGTTCGGCAAAAACGTGGTGTCTTGCGGCGAAGGAGTCGCCGCGCAGCAGCGGTAGAAAGCTCACGCCGCTCATGCGTTCCGGCACCGCAAGCCCGGCTGCTTGCAAGCAGGTGGGACCGATGTCTTCACCCGATATCAGCGCGTGCGATTCACCACCGGGCTTAATCACGCCCGGCCACCATGCGAGCATCGGCACATTCAAACCAGGGTCATGCAGGCAGCCCTTGCCGCTGGGAAAGGCCATCCCGTTGTCGCCCATGAAGATGATCAGGGTGTTGTCGAGCCCCGCGCGGTCCTTGATGATGTCGAGCACCGTCTGGAAGTCGCCGTCAGCGTGCTCGATCTCGCCCAGATAAGCCGACAAGTCCTCGCGCACGCCCGGCAGGTCGGGCAGGAAGCCGGGCAGCTTCAGCTTCGCGGGATCAGGAGGGTGTGTGCCCGTGTTCCAAGGGTGGTGCGGATCATTGAAGTTCACCCACAGGAAGTAGGGCTTGTCCTTCGGGCGCTGATCAAAGAATTCCTTCATGCGCGGTGGCACCATCGCCTGGTTGGAAGCATCGACGTAATCGAAGCGCTCCTTAAATGTCTGCAAATGGTGCTGGTCAAAAACTCTGTCGCTGGCCGCTGGTCCGCGGCCCGAACCATCGAGATGATAAGTGCGGCCCAGCACGCCGACGAAGTAACCGGCGTCTTTTTTGAGGAATTCAGGGAACGTCGTCTCGTCGCGGGGCAGCGGCGAACTGAAACGCGTCATGCGCGCCGCCACCGCCGAGCGCCCCGTCATGATAGAGGCACGCGAGGGCACGCACTGCGGCGCGCAGGTGAACATGCGATGAAACTTGATCCCCTCCCCCGCGAACTTGTCGATGTTCGGTGTCTTCATCTCCGCCGTGCCATAGCAGCCAAGGAAGGGATAGCTGTGATCGTCGGTGAGGACGAAGACGATATTGGGTTTCGCGGCAGCGGGTGCACCAAGCGCGGCACAAGAAGCAAACACTATGAAGGCGAGATAGCGGCACATGCGTGCGATGGGAACGCCAGTGCAGCATGGTTCTGTCAGCGTTTCAAGCTGCCAATGAGGAGCGCTGCATCATGGGCTTCCAAGCAGCGATTGGTAAATCAGCCGGTTCGCCTCTGAAAAGCAGCAGAAGACGACACGGTTAATCGAGCTTGGGATGGAGATGAAATCAGTCACCATCTCCACCGCGATCTTCGCCGCAAGATCGGGCGGAAAGCGATACACACCGGTGGCGATGCAGGGAAAGGCAAGGCTTTGCAGCCCCGACTCCGCCGCCAGCCGCAGGGAATTGAGGTAACAGGAACGCAGCAACTCCGGCTCGCCATGAATACCCTCATGCCACACAGGACCGACGGTGTGGATCACATGCCGGGCCTTCAATTGCCAGCCTTTGGTCATCTTTGCCTGACCCGTGAGGCAGCCACCGAGTGCCAAGCACTCACGAACCAAGTCAGGACCGGCCGCCCGATGGATTGCGCCATCCACGCCGCCTCCTCCCATGAGCGAAGAGTTCGCGGCATTGACAATGGCATCGACATCAAGCTGGGTGATGTCGGCGCAGAGGACTTCGAGAGTGGTCATGGTGGGAATAGGATGGTAGGAGCCGGGGCACAGCACACAGAAGTGAGCGTGGGCACTCCCGTTCGCAATCGTAAACCAAGGTGGCGAAGGCCGCGCAGGTCTTCTTTGAAGCCCTGCGTGCTAATTGCCACATTTTAACAAGCCACCCCGTTTTGCAGCTTCGGTATCGCACTGCAACAGGAACCGCATTTGCACTTGCCAGCACCGACCCTCGTCGCGCACCATGCCAGATAATGAAACGACTGCTCCTTGCCGCATTGATCGCCACGCCGTCTCTGCACGCGGCGCGGCCTAACATTTTGCTGATTGTCACGGACGACCAGCGGCCTGACACGATTGGCAGAAGCGATATCGTTCAGACCCCGAATCTGGACCGGCTCATGGCGCGCGGCACCACCTTCACCCGGGCGATCGCGGCGTATCCCATCTGCCATGTGAGCAGGGCGGAGATTCTCACCGGCTGCCCGGCGTTTCATGCGCTGAGCCACTATCCGGGGGCCGCGATCAATCCGGAACTCACAACCTGGGCGAATGCCTTCCACTCCGCAGGCTACCAAACTTGGTTCACCGGGAAGTGGCACAACGACGGCCAGCCCCGCACCCGCGGCTACGATGAGACGCGGGGGCTGTTCACGGCGGGCGGTGCGCCCCCGATGAAGAAGGGCGAGAAGCTGCTCGATCCCAAGGGCCGCGAGATCACTGGCTACGTGGGCTGGACCTTCAAGACAAACGAAGGGAAGGTGGAACTGGACAAGGGCGTGGGGCTTACGCCCAACATAAGTGAGCGCTTCGCGGATGCCGCGATTGATTTTATCGACCGCAAGCACGAGCAGCCCTTCTTCTTACACCTATGCTTCACCGCGCCACACGATCCGCGACTGATGCCTGCCGGGTATGAGAACCGTTACGATCTCGCGAAAACCGCCTTGCCGAAGAACTTCGCGCCGCAGCATCCCTTTGATCATGGCAACTTGAACGGACGAGATGAACTGCTGCTGCCGAAGCCGCTCGACCCCGCGCAGGTGCGCGAGGAACTGGCCACCTATCATGCCATCATCTCGCACATGGACGCGCAGGTTGGCCGCATCTTCGCAGCGCTCGATGCCGCGCAGCTCACGGACAACACCCTCATCATCTTCACCAGCGATCAGGGCCTGGCGCTGGGCAGCCATGGCCTGCTGGGCAAGCAAAACGAATATGACCACACCGAAGGCGTGCCGCTGGTGATGGCCGGTCCGGGGGTTCCCGTGCACCAGACCCGCAATACACAGTGCTATCTGCGCGACCTGTTTCCCACGGCCTGTGAGCTGGCCGGCATCGGCATCCCCCGCTCCGTGGAAGGCACCAGCCTGGTCTCCGTGTTCACGGATCCCCACCACCCGGTCCACCCCTTCCTGGTCGGCTATTTCACGGACACCCAGCGCATGATCCGCACCGGCCAATGGAAGCTGATCGAGTACCCGCAGATCAAGCGGAAGCAGCTCTTCGACCTCGTGTTGGATCCCGATGAACTGAATGACCGCTCAACCGATCCGGCCCTTCAGCCGCGGATGGATGAACTGTCGCATTTGCTGCACAAGTGGCTGCGCGAGCATGATGACCCGTTGGAAAGGAAGTGAACCGCGCTAAGGCAACGGCTTCTTCTCGACATCCGTATCGCTGATCCAGCCGGGAGAGCGCCGTGGGGGAGGGGGTGAAATCCATTCATTGAACCCTCACTCCGCGATCAATCGCGGCGTTCGGGCTAACGCAATGCAAGGGGCGCGCTCTGAGGAGGCGCGCGGCGTCTTGTAGCTTGCTGCCGGCACAGGAGCCCTTGACTCGCCTAGCTCTTCGCTGCGAACACTCCGCCGCCCCCGCAGCGAGCTGCGTATCCCAAAGCGGCAGCAAGCTGCGCGCAGTCCAAGACGCTGTGCGCAAAAACATGTCAGCGACCGCTACAGCCGCTTCGTCACGGCAATGGCTTCTTCTCGACATCCGTATCGCTGATCCAGCCGGCCTTCACATTCTCGCCGCGCATGAACTTCTCGTAAAAGCCCACGTTGCCATTTTGCGCGTGCTCGTACTGATCGAAGAGGTAACCCTTGCCTTCCATCCGGGGGTCGTCCTGCTGCTTGAGTTCGGCGTAGAGCTGATTGTGAAGTTTCGTCTTGATAGCGGCGCTATCGGGCTCGGCGGCGATATTGCTCATAAAGTCTGGATCCTTGCGCAGATCGTAGAATTCCTCGCCCGGTCGCAACCCAAAGCATAGGGCCCAGAAGGGATCGGCGGGATTCTTGCGATGGGCATTGATGACATACGTCTTGGTGGCTCCGGCATCGCAGTCCATGTAGCCGGTTTCGGGGTTGCCGGCGGGCCACCTGGCGGGCTCAAAATTCTCCAGGTACAGATGATCGCGGGTGATGAGGCCACGCGTGGGATAGCCCCAGTCGTGCGGGCGGCCGACATCGGTGCGCTCCTTGCCGATGAGCACATGGTCCCGGGCGGCGGTGATCTGGCCGGACTTGTCTGAAAAGAAGATGTCTGTGAGGCTGTGGCCGGAGCTCGGGGCCATGCCGGTGTCGCTCCATTTCAAGCCTGCGAGTTCCATGAAGGTCGGCGCGATGTCGATGAAGCTGATGAAGTCGTCGATCACGCGGCCGGGCTGGTGAATGCCGTTCTTCCACATAGCGGCGAAGGGTACGCGGTTGGCCATGGTGTTGGCGTTGCCTTTGCTGCGGGGGAAGGGCATGCCGTGATCGCTGGTGACAACGACGAGAGTATTGTCGAGCAGTCCACGTTTTGCCAGGTTTTCCAGCATGCGGCCGAGGTGACGGTCGTAGTGCTCCACCTCGAAGGCGTAGTCGAGCATGTCGTTGCGCACGGTGTCGTTGTCCGGCCAGTACGCGGGGACGTGGTCGATGTCGCCAAGCTTCATGCCACCTTTGGCGACGCCGGAGCCAAACTCATAGGGGCGATGCGGTTCAATGGAGCCGTACCAGAAGCACCAGGGCTTCCCGGCAGGCGCGGCGGTGAGGAAGTCGTCAAAATTGGCGGCGTAGTCGTTGTTGCTGATCTCGGGCGTGGGAGGAACCGCCTTGCGTTTGTTAAAGGCAGTGCCGGTCATGAGACGGGGCTTGCCATTGACGTCGTTCGCCACGCCCGGTCCCCAGCCCTTCATTGTGTGGCCGACGAACCAACCGTGCTCGGTAAGAGCTTCACCCCAGCTTTTGAATTCGGGCGGGAAATAGCAGATGTGGTTTGCCGCGGCCTTGAGCTGCCAGGTGTTGCGTCCGGTCAGGATGCAGGCGCGCGACGGGGCGCATTTGGCCATGGGTGTGTAAGCGTGATTAAACAGCAGGCCCTCGCGCGCCACCCGGTCAAAATTGGGAGTCTTGATCCATGGGGTGCCGTAAACACCCGCGTGCGCGCCCCAGTCATCGGCAACGGCGAAGAGAATGTTGGGCCGGTCGGCGGCAACGACAGAAGAACAAAAGGCGAGGAGAATGAAAATATGGCGATGCATGGCGGGCAGGTGGTGAAACGTCATCAAATTGCAGTTCTGGCGACGAACAAACTCGCCTTGCCCACCTTTCCTGGACATGATCTGCGAATGAATTGGAAGCGCATTATTCAAGGGACCGCGGGAATGCTCTTTCTCTGGCTGGTGATCTGGGCGATCATCACCTTCAGTGCCTCCGAGAAAACGCAGATGCTGAAGCAACAGCAGAAATTCATCACCGCGCTGGAGCAACGGAAGTGGAGCAGGGTCGATGGGATGATCTGCAAGGACTATGACGATGGGGCCCTGGACGCCACCACGCTGAAAGCCGGCATGCGCCAAGTGCTGGGCGGGTTCTACGTTCTTTCAATCACGCCGGAAATCACCAAGGTCCAGGTGATCCACGGTGTGGGCATGGTGAAGACCAACCTGAAAGTGGAGGGCAACGGCGCGGGACTGAGCTCCATGGTCGTGGCCGAGGCCCGGCGCATCAAACAGCCCTGGTTCTTCCACTGGCACAAGCGCGGCTTCTGGCCCTGGAGCTGGGAGCTGGTGCAGATTCACAATGATGATATGTTCGTTCCGCCCGGGGCGCTGGAGAAGTGAGCACGTTTGTGCGTTTATCGGTTTATCGGTTTATCGGTTATTCCGTTTTCGGTTTCTCACTCTTCCCATCCCCGTCCCAGCCGCGCACCTTCAAGTGCACCCGCGCGACGGCGCCCATGTAGTGATCCATACTGTATTCGTGAGCGGCTTTGAGCATGTGCTCCCTGGCCTTCGCCGTGTCCTTCAGCGCTTCAAAGTATAAGCCAAGGTAGAGATGGGCGTAGCAGAGCTGATTGCGGCGGCCTTCGTCATCACCTGAATCGGCGGCTTTGAGCACGGCCTCTGCGCTGCCGGTGCCAGCGAAGAGCTGATGCACTTCCTTCATCGGCACACGCGAGTCGCCTTCAATGGGAATGAAATGCTTGCGCGCACCCTCGACGCCTTCGAGCCGCGCCACACAGAGGAAGTGCCAGGCGGCATTCTCGACATCCGCCGTGTTAACCGTTTGATGTGTTTCGAACTGATCGCGGCCGTCGGCAAACCTGTCCGCATAGTACAGCGCCAGACCGCGCTGCCAGAGTTGCGGCTTAATGCTGGGCTCCAGCTTAATGACCTTGTCGAAGGCGGCGACGCTGTCCGCGATCTTCGCGTCCATGAAGGCTTTCACGCCGAGATTGAACACGTCGCGCGGCGTCTCCGGCTGCTGGGCCATGGCTGGCACCGAGAGGGCGAGTGCCCCGGCCAGCAGCAGCCTACTGGCCGGCTTCCGGAAGATAGTATCTCCCCATGAAATCAAGGATTGTCTGCCGCAGTTCGTCGCCGTTCTCGATGGGTTCGTCATAACGTTTGATCACCTTGCCGCCGGGCGCGACCAGGAGAGTATAGGGAATGGGGCCCTTCCAGGCGGGATCCAGGGCTTTGATGAGATCATCGCTGTCGGCGCTGCCAAAGATGTAGCTGTTGGTCTTGCGGCCTTCGGCGGCGATGGAGGGCTTCAGCTTGTCCGGGATCAGCGCGTGCTTCTTTTCCAGGAAGGCCTTCACCTTCTCAGGCTTCGAGGGATCATCCAGGCTGATGTTGATGAACTCAAAGTTGCGCAGGCCGAACTTGCGCGCGGTCTTGACCAGCTCTGGGAACTCGCCCACGCAAGGCCCGCACCAGGTGGCCCAGACGTTGAACATGCGCACCTTGCCGGTGTCATTTTTGCGCAGCGTGGCCACGCCTGCCGCGTCGATGATCTCCACATCGACGGTGCCCTTCTGCCACTTCTCATCGTCCTTGGCGACGAGGTCGTGCTTGCTCATCCACTTGGTCGAGCAGCCGTGCACCTTGGTTTGCGTGACGGTCACTTCCCTGCCCGCCAGCAACGCCTCAATGGCATTGCGTGCGTCCTGGGACTTCACCGTGGCCGCGTCCGCATAGCGCGAGTCGTCCAGGCGGCCCTGGTAGCGAAGCTTGCGCTCTTTGTCGAAGACGAACACATGGGGCGTGGCGAGGCAGCCATAGGCATGGGCCGTGGCCTGGGTCCCGCCATCATACAGGTAGGGGAAGGTGAAGTTCTGCTCCTTCGCATAGAGCTTCATCTCCTCCAGGCTGTCGTTGTATTTGGAATAGCCCAGTTCATCAAGACGCAGGCCTTCGGGATTGTTGGGATTGATCGCCACCAGGGCGAAACTTTTACCCTTCATGTCCTCGACCAGTTTCTTCACCCGCCCCTCGCTGGCGTGCGAATCCGGGCAGTGATTGCTCAGCCAGATGATCGCAAGCACATCGGCCTTGGCATACTCCTTGAGCTGGTGCTTTTGGCCGTCGATGCCGGGCAGATTAAAGTCCGGCGCGGGGGCTCCGATGTTAAGCGGGTTGACGCTTTCCGCGTGTGCCGCCATGACGCACAAGGCTAGCAGGAGGGCAGAGACAAGCTTTGGCATGGGACGGGTGAAGGTTGTTAAAGAGTGGAGCCAGGGCGCACAGTTTCGCATTTCCAGCAGGAGTCGAACGATCCAGGAACGACTTCCTGGCAGCCAGGGCAGACCCAGTCGGAGGCTGTCTGAGGTTCCTGAAGCGTTCGCAGAACCGTCATGGCCTCGTCGAACTGGTCATCATTGACCACGCAGAGAGCCGGTTGGAACGGCCCGATGAAGGCGTTCGTCAGCAACGAGAGCGCTTCATTTCGCACAAAAGTCGGTATACCGGCGTCCTCCAGCATCGTGCGGCGGACATTGACCTCGGCTGAAGAAAGGTTGGCAAAGACTTCGCGCATAGAATGAGTTCAAACCGAATTTAGACTTCGAACTCATCCGCCGGATCAAAGGGCGGCATGGGCACATTGATGATACGCAGCTTGCCCACGGCACGATGCACGCAACCGGGGCGAATCATCACGCTGGTCATCGGTTTCAGGGGGATTCGCTCACCATCGGCTTCCAGATAGCCTTCGCCTTCCAGCACGATGTAGATCTCTGTCATCGTCTTGTGATAATGCGCCCTGCTGTCGGCGGAGATGTCGGTGAGATGCACCGTGGCCAGGGTGTTGCCAGGCTCGGCGAAAGCCCGGCGCGCCTGGCCGCAGGGACACGGCACGGGCTTGATCTCATCCAGTTGAGCAACGGAGAATCGTTTGGAGGCCATGAAGGCATGTTGGCGGGAACGTGCGGGGAGATCAAGGATGGCGTTAGGGGGGAATGATGGTTTTCGGTTTTCCGAGTTCCGTTTCTGACGCCGCCCAGTTCCGCCGGAAAACCAACAAACGTCTGGCACGGAGCCATGATCCGCCTATTCTCATGGGCTTATGACTACCCTCGCTGTGTCCTCCATTGAAGAAAAAATCCAGGAACTGTGCGCCGCCATCGTCGCCGACGATGAGGTGCAGGAGGCTCGTGCGAATGCTGAAGCCTTTCTCGCCAACGAAAGCGCCGTGGAGATCTACCGCCAGGTGGCCCGCGCAGGTCGTGAACTGGAGCAGAAACAGCAGCACGGCGTCGAATTGAGCGATGCGGAAATCGAAGCCTTCAATATCTTGCAGGAGAAAGCCGAAGCCAATCCAGCTGTCCAGACTTTCCAGACGGCGCAGCAGACGCTCCAGGACGTGGCCGAGCTCATCCAGGCCTACGTGACAAAGACTCTGGAAAAGGGGCGGGTGCCCACTGAAGAGGAAGTCTTCCCCAAGGGCGGTTGCGGCGAAGGCTGTGGATGCCACTAGGCTGGTTTGGGCCAGTTTACTGCTTTTCGGTTCTTCAGTTTATCGGTTTGCCGGTTTGTCGGTTTATCGGTTGAGGGGATGACCGAATCCTAATAAAACGGGGCGTTGATACCCGCTGCCTTCCTCGGAAAACGGAACTGATAAACCGGCAAACCGGCAAACCGAAGAACGGATAAACCGGTAAACTAATAAACCGAACCCCATGCCTGCGGAGTTCCTGATCCGTCCCGTTGCCACGCTGCGAACCTGCTATCCGCAAAAGTTCGGAGCACCCAGGCAATCTGGGCTGGTGCCGGCAGCGTGGGGTGAGGTCGTATTTAAGCCCGAGTTCCGCCGTGCTGAGGCGGTGCGCGGTATCGAAGGCTTTTCCCACTTGTGGCTGATCACGATGTTCCACGAAGTGGCTGGGGACGAAGTGGGGCTCACGGTCCGCCCGCCGCGCCTGGGCGGCAACGAACGGGTGGGAGTGTTCGCCACGCGCTCGCCGTTCCGGCCCAACCGGCTGGCCTTGTCTGTGGTCAAACTGGAGCGGGTGGACCCAGATGAGCCCCGGCTTTACGTCAGCGGCGTGGACTTGGTGGATGGCACGCCGGTGGTGGACATCAAGCCATACGTCCCCTATGCGGACGCCCTGCCCCAGGCGACCGGAGGCTTTGCGGATGCCGCCCCGCGGATGATTCCGGTGCTTTGGGACGTCGAGGCAGGCCTGACCGCCACTGATCGCTGCGTCATCGAGCAATCCATTGCCCTGCAGCCGCAGCCCGCCTACCAGGCGGAAGCTGGACGGGTGTATGGCGCGCAGTTCAGCGGCTGGAACGTCCGCTGGACCCTGATTGACGGGGCAGCCCACATCATTGAGTGCGAGCGCCGGTAAATAAACCCGAACGCCACGATTCAGCGGGGGATAGTTTCGGCAAAGGCCGAGTCTCAGGCGGTTTGGCGACGGTGGAACTGTATTAAATAATACCGAGCCCACCGTCGCCAAGCCGCATCAGGCCGGGATTTGTTGGAAATAGCCCCGGTCAATCGCGGCGTTCGGGTTAAAGATACTTTGCCGGACTGGAAAATCCATTTGCTCCCCCGTGTGCATCCGGGCTAATTAGCCGCCCGCCTTCCCCCCCTCTTTCCCATGCTTGAGTTTTTCCGTCGCCACCGTGGAGCCTTCCTGACCACCCTTACCGTGGTCATCATTCTGTCCTTCTCTGTCTGGGGGGGCTGGAGGAAGTCGGGCATGGCCGGATCGCGCGGTGCGCCCGATGATGTCGCCTTCACCATTTACGGCAAGGACTACTCCCACATTGAGATGCAGCGGCTGGAGAGCTATCAGCGTCTCGGCTACATGCTGCAGATGTACGAACTGGCGTTTGGACTGGCCTCGGCCGCCGAGCAACTGAAGACCACCGACCGCGGCGGGCCCAACTATGACTTCGTGGGCAACCTCCTGGTGCTGCGTGAAAAGGCTGTGGAATATGGCGTGGCCGCGTCCGATGCCGAGGCCCGGAAGAAGCTGCAATCGCTGCCGCCCCTGCAAAAAGAAGGCAAGTTCGACGAAGCCACGGCCGCCGGGGTGGAAAAGAACCTGGGCATGTATGGCTTCACGGCGGACGACATGCTGCAAATCGCCAAGGACCAGATCGCTTACGACAAGCTGCAGGACATCGTGGGCTCCAACTATTCCGCCTCCCCGCTCGCCGTCGCCAAGACGTATGCGAGCACCCAGCAGACCGTCAAAGCCTCCACCATCCTTTTCGCGCTCGATGACTTCAAGAAGAAGACTGAAGTGAAGGACGATGAGATCGCCAAGTATTACGGACAGAAGAAGGACACGTACAAGACCCCGGAAAAGCGTGCCGCCGTGTACGTGCTTTTTGAAAAGCCCAAGGCCGATGAGAAGAAGAAGGCTGAGGAGAACGCCAAAGCACAGGCGGATCTAGAGAAGGCCGCCGGAGATTTTGACACCGACTTCATCAAGCCCGGCGCCGATATTGCCGCGCTGGTGGCGAAGTACAAAAATATCCTGCCCGGACTGAAACTGGAAACGCTGCCACTGTTCGAACGCGGCACCCCTCCCGCCCAGATCAAGGACGAGAGCAAGGTCGTGGCTGAGATTTTCCGTGGTTCCCTGAAGGCTGGCAGCAACAGCGATCATGTGGAAGGCACCAAAGGCTACTATTTCTGCAAAATCACCCAGGTCGAAGAGCCCAAGCAACAGGAACTCAAGGACGTGAAGGACAAGATCAAAGAGGTGCTGGCGACACAGAAAGCCCAGGAAGCCATGTCCAAGGCTGCGAACGATGCGCGCACCGCCATCAACGACGCACTCAAGGCCGGAAAGAAGCTGGACGACGTCCTGAAGGAAAAGAGCCTGAAGGCGGAAGCGCTGCCCGAGTTCTCGCCCAACAATCCGCCGCCCAACAATCCTCAGGGCCCGGCCATCGCCAAAGCGGCGAGCGAAACCCCTGCTGGCAGCATCGCCAAGACCAAGGATCCCATTTCCAGTGACAAGGGTGAACTTCTCGTGATCGTCACGGCCAAGGAACTGCGCAAACGCGAAGACTCCGCCACCCTTAAGACCAGTGAGGAAACTAGTCTGGCCGGCCGTGGGCGCAGCGACCTGTTCCACTCCTGGTTCGGCGGCCTGCGCAGTGCAGCGATGATGAAACCCGTGCTGCGGTGACCCAAATCCCCGCCCCATGAGCGAAGGCAATGCAACCGTCGAGGATCTCTTCGACGAAGCCAGCGGTCATGTGGCAGTGGGCGAACTGGAAGAAGCCGTGGTGCTGTACCGGCGCTGCGTGGCACTCGATCCCAAGTTTGCCGATGGCTGGCATGCCCTGGGCATGGCACTGATGAAGACCGACAACGTCAAGGAAGCGATTGGCGCCGGCCTCATGGCCACCACCCTCCGGCCGAATGATCTGCTGGCCTGGACGGCGCTCTCGCAAATGTATGTGAAGGCCGGCCAGATCGCCGATGCGGAAGACGCCAAAGGCAAGGCGCGCATCCTCTCCCTGGGCGGCAAGGTGGTGCGGGAGTAATCAACCTCAACCTGCAACGGAAGCGGGCAAGGTGGTCTCTCAATTCGCCAGACAGGCGGCCCATACAAATGCCGGGCGGACTTGTAATTGGCAGCCGTAGCTCTCATGCTTGAGTGAAATTGCAGTCCTCACCCGCACACGGCCCATGAAACGCTCCGTTCTTATCTCCCTGGTCGCCATCCTGGCGGTCACCGCCACGGTCGCCGGCATTTTCCTGGCCCAGCCCAACCCGATGGCTCCCCGCGTGAAGCAACTGGAATTCGACCTGAGCAAGGCCAACAACGAGATCACACGGCTGAAGGCCGAATACGACAAGCTGCTGGCCGCGAAAAAGCCGGACCCCACGATTGCCCACGGCGATGCGCCCGCCACCAAGACATTGACCGCCGCCACCGCTGCCAGTCAAGCCGCACCGGCCAGCTCCGGCGATGCCCTGCGCAAGATGATGGAAGCTCCGGGAATGAAAGAAATGATGCGCAAACAGCAAGAGGTTCAGATCGACATGACCTACGGCAAGCTGTTTCAGCAACTGGGGCTCAGCGACAAGGAGCTCGATAACTTCAAGCAATTGCTGGCTGATCGCCAGTCAAAACAGACTGAAGTCGGGATGAAGATGATGGATTCAAGCCTCACGACCGAGCAGCGCGGGGCCATCGCCAGCGAGATGACCGCCGCCAAGAAGGATTCGGACGCCGCCATCCGCAAATTTCTCAACAATGAGGACGACTTCAAAACCTTCCAGCAATGGGATGACACCCAGCCTGAGCGCATGCAAATGCAATTAGCCGCCTCCAACTTTGACTCCGCCGGAGCACCGCTTTCGGAGGAACAACGCAACCAGCTCATTGACCTGATGGCGGCCGTGCGCAAAACCCCAAGCCAGACGCCTGATTTGAATGACCCCAGAAACATCACTCCCGGCAGTCTCTCTCCCGATGGCATCGCGCAACAACTGGCGCGCTACGATGCCGATGCCCAGCGCGTGCTGCAGCAGGCGGCCAGCTTTCTGAGTCCCGCGCAGCTTGATGCCTTAAAGCGGATGCAGCAGCAGATGCGGACGATGGCCGAAGCCGGCATGCGCATGTCCGGCTCGATGTTTGCCCCGCCAAAGAAGTAGATAGCCGGGCAGACGAATGAATTCCGCCTGTCTGCCGTGCTTTCCGCGGACTCCCGCTGAATCGCTTCAGCCCCTCACTCAGCCTTCGCTTCGCCCAGCCTGCGCTCCAGTTCCTTCACCCGCTGCAGCAACTGCGGCAGCCGGTTCACGCTGGCGAGACGTCGCTTTTCCTCTTTGGCGGGAATGGCCGGGAATCCCAGATAGGTCACCCCGCCAGGCAGGTCGCGAGTGACGCCGCAACGGGCGGCCAGAATGCTTTGCGAGCCCACGCTCACATGGCCGGCGATTCCGCACTGGGCCGCGATCACCACATAGTCACCGATCACGGCGCTGCCCGCGATGGCGACGCAGGCCACGATCACGCAATGCTTGCCGATGACCGCATTGTGACCCACCTGCACCAAGTTGTCGATCTTGGTTCCCTCGCCGATCCAAGTGCGGCCAAAGCGCGCCCGGTCAATGGTGCTGCCCGCGCCGATTTCCACGTCGTTGTCGATCTGCACGATGCCCGCCTGACGAATTTTGCGGTGTTGTCCCTTCTCGAACTCGTAGCCAAAGCCATCGCCGCCCACCACCACGCCGGAGTGCAGGATCACCCGCTCGCCGAGCACGCACTCGGCATGCACGGTCGAATTGGCGAACAGCTTGGCCCCCTGGCCCAAGCTCACGTTATTCCCCACAAAACAGCCCGCGCCAATCTCCACCCCGTCACCGATCCGCACTCCGTCTTCGATCACGGCATTCGCGGCGATGGACACGCGGTCCCGATCAAACATCACGCCCTCACCGATGACCGCCGAGGGATGCACCCCCACACGTGGGGCAATGGGTTGAAAGCCATAAGCATCGACGACCAGCTCAAAGGAGTGGGAGGGCTCGCTTACCGCGATGCACGCCACCCCCGAAGGAAATTCCAGCCAGTCAGCAGGCACCAGGACCGCTCCTGCTTGCGTGTCGATCAGGCGTTGACGATAGCGCTGGTCATTAAAAAAACTCAAGTCGCCGCTGCGAGCCTCCTTCAAGGAAGCGAAACCGGTGATCATTTTCGCAGGGTCACCGCATACGAGCTTCCCTCCGACGAGCGTGGCAAGATCAGAAACTGCGATGTTCATCAAGCCGCAAGCTCCCACGTTTTTCAGTCGAATGCCACGACGATTCTCCGTATTTTGACGAATGCAGGTTGGCGCTTGAAGTGCGCGGCTGCGCCGGGCATGGATGCGTCCGCATGAAACCCCTCCTCGAAACCCTCACCGCTGGCGCTGGCTACCTCGCCAAACGCGGGATCGATGAGGCCCGGCTCAATATGGAACACCTGCTAGCCCATGTGCTGCAGTGCCGCCGCATGGACCTGTACCTGCGCTTCGACCAGGCCGTCGCCGAACCCCATCTGGTGGAGCTGCGCGCCCTGGTGAAACGGCGCGGCGAGGGCGAACCCTTGCAACACCTGCTGGGCACGGTCGAGTTCCATGGGCTGGAATTCATCAGCGACCACCGTGCACTGGTCCCCCGGCCGGAAACGGAACGTCTGGTGGACATGCTCGTCACCGATTTCAAGGGCCAGCCACCCGCCCGTGTGCTGGACATGGCCACAGGCTCCGGCTGCATCGGTCTCGCCCTGACCCATGCCTGGCCTGCCGCTGCAGTGCTGCTTGCCGACCTCTCCGAGGATGCCCTGGAACTTGCGCGCCTGAACGCCTCGCGCCTGGGCCTCGCCGGACGCGTGAAACTGCTGCGCAGCGACCTGTTCGACAAGGTCACTGGCGAGTTCGACCTGGTAGTCGCGAACCTCCCCTACATCCCCAGCGCTGAGATCGCTACGCTGAGCCGCGAAGTGCGCCGCGACCCCGCCCTGGCCCTGGATGGCGGCCCCTCCGGCCTGGAGATCGTCGAGCGCTTCATCAAGGAAGTTTCACCGCACTTAGCTGCGGCAGGCTTAATCGCCCTCGAAGTCGGCCATGACCAGGGACCCCGCACCGCCGAGCTATGCCGCGAGGCTGGCCTGACTCAGGCCCAGGTGCGAAGCGATTTTGCCGGCGTGCCGCGGTTTGTCATGGCGAGACGATAGCGTTGTTTCATTTCGTTTGCACCCTTCGTGCGGCCTTAGAGTCTTGTGCCTTCTGTGCGTTTTCCAATCATCGCCACGCGCTCCGTGAGCCACAAAGCAAGCGACATCCTCAAGACTTTTGGCGCCTATCTCGCTTTGAACGCGGGCACCTTTCTGATGCTGAGGCTTGTCATACAATACTCAGCGCTGGATGATCACGTCGGCTTCCTGCAAGAAAAGCAGACTTACCTCCACTTGAAAGTTTGGAAGGCGGCCTTCTACACCCACGTTTTTTCAAGTATTCTAACACTGCTTGCGGGATTCACCCAGTTCTCGACCGAGATCCTCAGGAAGCATCGGCGGCTCCATCGAATGCTGGGCTACATTTACGCCTGCGACATTCTGGTCATCAATTTTCCCGCCGCAATGATCATGGCAATTTATGCCAATGGCCATCTGCAGTCCAAGATAGCGTTTCTCATTCTCGACGGCCTGTGGTTCTGGTTTACCCTCAAAGCGATCATCGAAGTGAGGCGCAAAAACATCCAAAGTCATCGAGACTACATGACGAGGAGCTATGCCCTGACCCTTTCCGCGCTCACCCTGCGCACATGGAAGATCATCCTGTCGAACTGCACCGATCTCCCGCCCGAAACGATTTACATGATGGATGCCTGGCTGGGATTTGCGCCGAACCTGTTGCTTGCGGAATGGCTCATTGCCCGCCGCAATCGTATTCAACTACCGTCCAAAAACTACACTAAATAACACCCCTGTTGCGACGGCAAAACCACAAAAGCTTACAACAAAAGTAACAATGGCAGCGATCCAAGCCATTGTCTTTCCACGCGCAACCAGGGAATGCCATACCTTTCTCGCCACAACCCAGGCCGAAATGGCCATCAGAAAGAGCATGCCGACGGGAAGTATGTATTGGAGGATGGAATTCATGGCTCTGATTGGACCTCGTAAAGAGTATGCTCGCGACGACTCCTAGTCCAGTTTTTTGCCGCAATGCCTATCTTGCTGCGCGGCACCGCCTCCACAACGGCAACCTCGACGTCATGGGCCGCCCCCGACGGCGAGACGCACTCCGCTCCATGCCCCTGACCTCAGTGAACAGCGTTACTTCCTGCACGGCAAAGTCAGGACCCTGGTCATCCGCTATCAACTTCCAGACTGCTTCGGGCCTCAGTCCGTCAACCATCAACCATCAACCATCAACCATCAACCATCAGCTTCATCCCCTCACACCATCGGGCTCCAATAATACCCCGGGGGGCCAATCGAGAGCGGCACCTGCAGGCGGCGCTCGTCTTCCGGCAGGTCCTGGGGGCGTTCGCAGGGTTCGAGCATGGCGCTGCCGGAATTGTAGAGTGCTTCCAGTGCCTGGTGGAAGTCCACGATGTCAGCATGCAGGCCCTGGCTGGAAGCCCAGGTTTCGTAATGCTTCCAGGTGTGCGGAATCGGGATCATTGCGCTGCCCGATTGGGTGCGGTCGGTGTGATACCATTGGTGCAGGAGTTCCGGAGTGAGCTTCGCAGCGGTGGCGGGCTGAGGTCTCGCCGCCGGGGTGGAAGAGCTGCCGGCATCCAGCCACAGAAGCAGATCAGCCAGACTGCGCGGCTCACTGCGATGACGGTTGACGGCGAAGAGCAGCTTTTTGAGCTGGCTCACAGCCGCAGCCGGCAACACATCAGAGGGCCGCACCGGGCGTGGCAGAATGAGCTTGCCGCCGGGCAGCCAGAAAGCGAGACCATGGATGATCAAGCGTTCGAGTGCCTCATCGAACCAGGGGCGCAGGCTTTTGGGCAGCGCGGTCTTGAGCTTGGCTGGGGCCGTGGGCTGTGTGACCAAGGGCAGCCGCAGGGCCAGCGCTTCGGCGCACAGATCGGCGCAGGCACGCGTGGCGTAGGCGGTGCTCCGGCCTTGGGTGAAGGCGATGACCCGGCCCGCCGCGGCAAGGTCCGCCAGCGCGGCTGCCACGGTCCTGGCCGGAGTCTTGGAAGACAGCTGCCGGGCCAGTTGTGCAGCGGTCAGAGGCTCCGGAGCGCGCTGCAGGAGCTCCAAAAGAGTGGTGGGCAAATCCATGTCGAAGGGTAGCGTACTTTGACCGTAAATCCAATCCTGACCTTCACTCATGCCCCCCTCCAACATCCGCCTGTTCATCAAACCCGGCTGCCCCTGGTGCGACGAAGCCATTGACTGGCTTGCCGACCGCAAAATCAATTACACGACGCTGGACGTGACCGACGACGAGTCTGCACGCCGCGAAATGCGCGAGCTCACTGGCCAGAGCAAGGCCCCTTGCATCGAGGTCGATGGCGAAATGCTGGCCGATTTCGGTGCGGACGAACTCGAGGCGTGGTGGATGGAAAAGGGTTTCGCCGCTTAAGATAAGACGCGCGCGGCGCGGTTCTCCGGGCGATGGTTTCGGCGTCATGACAGCCTTCTCGACGGAGGGATGCCGACGTGTACGCCTCACAATGTGAGAAGTGAACAAACCGCGCCTCAGGGCGTAGGTTTGGCCTTGCTGACAAGTCCGTGGCATAGCTACCTGGGTCTTAAAACTGGCCTTTTCCAGCAAGTCAGAGGCCCATAGTCCACGCCCATCCAGCGCTAAGTTACAACAATGTAACCATGGTGATGTTAGCAATTATAAGCTTCCGACGCTATGGCAGGGGGATGTTTCGCGATGTGATTCTCTCCAGTCTTGCCAGCACTGACCGGTTTCGGATCACGGCCAGATATCGCAACCCACCGGCAGAACTCGCGTGAATGCCCAAACTCCTTTTCGCCACTCGCTGCTCGCCCTTTTGGCCGCTGCGGTGGTAATGACCGTGTTCGAGTCCACCAAGCAGTGGATTTTTCCCGGGATCACGCTGTGGCAGTCGCACACCCTGACCATTGTCGTCTCAAGCTGCCTGGCGGCGGTGGCAGCTTTCTTCGTTTCCAGCGAACACCAGGTGCTGCATCAACGCACGCTCATGGAGGCCACCGCGCGCCAGCAGGCCGATGCGGAACGGGACCGTTTCTTCTCGCTCGCGCAGGACATGCTCTGCATCGCCAGCACGGACGGCTATTTCAAACGTGTGAATCCCGCCTTCAGTCAGACGCTGGGCTGGAGCGGCGAAGAAATGCTGGCCCGGCCGGCAATCGAATTTTGCCACCCTGATGATCGCGAGGCCTCCCTGCGTGAGGCGGAGAGACTTGCAGCCGGAGAACCTACGATTCACTTTGAGAGCCGCTACCGATGCAAGGACGGCTCATGGAAATGGCTGGCGTGGAAGACCATGCCGCAGCCAGACGGACAGCTCTACGCCACGGCGCGCGATGTAACGGAAAGCAAGCGCATCGCGGAACAGATGAGCAGGAACCTCCAGGATCTCGAAGAATCCAACAAGGAGCTTGAAGCGTTCTCCTACACGGTATCACACGATCTGCGCGCCCCGCTGCGCCACATCCAGGGCTATGTGGAAATGCTGCAACGGGCCACGGAGGGCCAGCTGTCGGAGAAGGCCCAGCGCTTCGTGAAGACCATTGCCGACGCCAGCGGGGACATGGGCCAGCTCATTGACGATCTGCTCGCCTTCTCACGCATGGGCCGTGTGGGCATGCACGAAGGCATCGTCGAACTTGAGGGGCTGGTGCAGGAAGCGCTGCGTAATCTGGAAATGGCCGTGCGTGAGCGCAAGATCGAGTGGAAGATCGGTGCGCTGCCAAGGGTTTCGGGAGATGAAGCACTGCTCAGGCAGGTACTGGTCAACCTTTTGGGCAATGCGGTCAAGTACAGCCGCACACGCGACCCCGCGCACATCGAAATCGGCTGCGCCGGCCATGAGAAGGGGCGGATCATCTGTTTCGTACGCGACAATGGCGCCGGCTTCGACATGCAGTATGCCCACAAGCTCTTCGGCGTGTTCCAGCGCCTGCACCGGGCGGAAGAGTTCGAAGGCACTGGCATCGGACTGGCCAACGTGCGGCGCATCATCGTCCGCCATGGTGGCCGTGTGTGGGCCGAAGGAAAACCGGGCGAAGGCGCAACTTTTTATTTCACCCTGAAACCGGCGGCGACAGCCTGACCGGACGGACCACGGCACGCCCATGAACGACCTCCAACGCATCCTCCTTGTGGACGACAGCCCGCGCGATACCGAGATGGTGCTCGATGCGCTCGAAAGCCACCATCTGGCCAATGAAGTCGCCGCCGTGCGCGATGGTGCCGAAGCGCTCGACTACCTGTACCGCCGCGGCGAGTTTGCTGGCCGTGCCCATGGCCAGCCGGCCGTGATTCTACTGGATTTGAAGATGCCGCGCATGGATGGCCTGGAGGTGCTGCGCGTGATCAAGGCCGACGCTGCACTGAGGCTCATACCCGTGGTGGTGATGACCTCATCACGTGAGGAACAGGATCTCGTCAACAGCTACCAGCTTGGCGTCAACGCCTACGTGGTCAAGCCGGTGAAATTCCAGGAATTCGTGGAAGCCATCAAGCACGTGGGCGGGTTTTGGGCGGTGCTCAACGAACCGCCGCCAGGCAGCCAGCGCCGGCGAGGCGAAGCATGAGCGCGCGAATCCAATACCGCGATATGGCAGAGCATCAAACCTCCATCCGAATCTTGCACCTGGAAGACAGCTTCCGGGACGCCGAGATGATTCAGGACCGGCTCAGTCTTGAGCCTGTAAGCTTCGAGATTGTGCACGTGGCTTCCGGAATACGGTTTGCAGAGGCACTGCAGCAGCCTGGATATGACGTCATCCTGTGCGACTTCAACCTGCCGGATTTCGATGGCCTTTCGGCCCTGAAAATGGCCAGGGAAAAATGCCCCGAGGTCCCCGTCATCATCGTATCCGGGGCCATTGATTCCGAGGAAGCTGTGAACTGCTTGAAAGCTGGAGCCACCGATTACCTGCTCAAGCAGCGGCTTGAGCGGCTGCCTTCTGCCGTGCAACGAGCCCTTGAGGAAACCCGGACGCAAAAACACAACCGCCAGCAGGCCCGGCTGATCGACCAAGCCACCGACGCGATCATGGTCTGGGAACTGGACACATGCGTGACGTTCTGGAATCCGGCGGCCGAACGACTCTATGGCTTCGCTGCCGAGGAGGTCCTCGGTCAGCCTGGACTGGTCGCGATCAGCCGCGACGCCGACGAAAAGTACTCAGCTATCCTTGATCAAGTCCGCCGCACTGGAGTATGGCACGGTGAGATGCGTCAGATGACCAAGGACGGGAGGGCTCTGATTGTGCTCAGCCGCCTGACCCTTCTCACTGACGTCCAGGGCAAGCCCACCGGCATACTTGCCGTCAATCACGACATCACCGAGGCCAAAGCCCTGGAACAGCGCCTCCTGCGCTCGCAGCGACAGGAGGCTCTTGGCACTCTCGCGGGAGGCATTGCCCATGACCTTAACAACGCGCTCGCGCCCATTTTGCTGGGAGTGGACCTGCTTAAAACCCAGTTTCCGCGTGGGCCGAAGATCTTGGATTTGTTTGAGTCCAGCGTGAAACGCGCCGCTGCGATGATCCGGCAGCTTCTCAATTTTGCCAAAGGCACCGAGGGCGAACGCAGCCCGGTCCAGATCAGCTACCTCATGCGCGAGATGGAGGGCCTCATCGCAAGCACCTTCCCCAAAAACATCAAGGTCCGCGTTGTGTGCGACGATGACCTTCCGCATGTCGTGGGCGATGCCACGCAGATGCATCAGGTGCTGCTCAATCTCTGCGTCAACGCCCGCGATGCGATGCCCGATGGTGGTGTCCTTACCATCGAGGCCAGGCAGGTCAAGGTAAACACCACGGCCGCCTACCAGTCCGCCGACGCCAAGACCGGGCACTACGTGGCGCTCAGCGTTCGCGATACTGGGACCGGGATTTCTCCGGAGATTCGCGATCGAATCTTTGACCCGTTCTTCAGCACCAAAGGCCCCGGCAAAGGCACCGGGCTTGGTCTTCCTACTGTCATGGGTATCATCAAGGGGCATGACGGCTTCATCGAGATCTCCTCGCAGCTCGGGCACGGCACCGTATTCATCGCCTACCTGCCTGCGGAAGCCAGCGTCGTTCCAGACGCCCCCGAAGGCCCTGTGCCAGCGCCCTACCGAGGGCACGGGGAAACAATCTTGTTCGTGGATGACGAGCCGACCGTGCGCGATGTCGCGAGAACCGTGCTGCAAAGCCTGAACTTCCAAGTGGTGCTGGCCGAGGACGGAATGGAAGGTCTGATGACGATCAGCCAACAGAAGACTGCGCTGCGTGCCGTGATCACTGATCTCCACATGCCCAACCAAGACGGCTTCGCCTTCGTCACCGCGCTCCGGCGCACCCTGCCGGACATCCCTGTGGTGGTGTCGAGCGGACGGCTGGACGGCGAGGCCAAGGAGAGGTTCCAGGCGCTGGGGGTAACTTCGTTCCTCGGCAAGCCCTTCACGGAAGGCCGGCTTGTCGAGGTGTTGAGAGGCCTCTTCCCGCCCGACTGAGTCCCTCTCCCTACCCCTCCCAAGTCGCGCCGTCCCAGGCGAGCACACGCTCGATCATTTTCACTGCGGCAGCGGTGAAGCTTTGGAACAGCACCTCGCCCTTGGCAGCGGTTGCCCCACGGGGATCGCCCACGTGGCCGGGCTCGCTGCGGTCGTCCATGATCCAGCCACGCGAGGCCGGCTCGAAGGGATTGCCGGGGGGCACATCCATTGTGCTACCCAGGTCGCCTACAAGCTCCGGTCTGATGCGCAGGACCATGCTGGTCTCCCACTCGCAGGCGTGGCCCATGACGCGCTGCTGGATCGTGGGATCGGCTTTCCATGGCTCGGCTTCGAGGTGCCAGTAGGTGATGGAGAGCAGCAGCAAATCGCTGCGCTGGCGGTGCTTCTGGCGGGTCTCGAACACGGCCTGCTTTGCCGGCACGTCATTGCCGCCGTGACCATTGAAGATGATGAGGCGCTTGAAGCCGTGGGCGATGAAATTTTCCAGCAGGTTGTTGAGCAGGTCAAGGTAGAGCCGGGGCTCCGCGCTCAGCGTGCCGGGGAAGTTCATGTGATGATGCGAATTGCCGAACCACGTCAGAGGCGCGACCAGCACCCGCCCGCCGATGCGCTCCTCCACGCGCCGCACGAGTTCATTGGTCAGGAGGCTGTCGGTGAACACCGGCATATGCCGCCCATGCTGCTCCAGGGCCGCCACGGGGATGATGACGGGAGTGTCTCTGTTCAGGGCGGCCACTTCGGGCCATTTCATGTCGGTCAGGCGCATGTGTGTGCAGGAGAGGTAAAAGGGAGAGAAAAGGAAAACGGGATCTGAACTCTTCACTTTTCTCTTTTCTCTTTCCCCTTATCCCTTTTTCCGATGATCGCCCGCTGGTTCCAGTCCCTCACTCTCTGCCTTGATGCCCTGCCGCGTGCGGCGGCGATGAACATGGCGGTGGATCAGGCCCTGCTGGAGACCACGCAGGAGCCGGTGCTGCGCGTTTATCGATGGGACGAGCCCAGCATCTCCATCGGCTACAGCCATGACTGGAAGATGCTCAAGGACTCGCTTCCTGCCTGGCCGGTGGTGCGCCGGTGGACCGGTGGCGGAGTGGTGTGGCATGATTCGGACACCACCTATTCATTGATTGTTCCCACCAGCGACCCTTGGTCGCGTACCCGTCCGCTGGACTCTTACCATCTCATTCACCGCTCTCTGGCCGAGCAGATGGGCGACGGCCTGCTGGCCGTGGAAGCGGAGCGCAAAGAGGGGGCGGTGTGTTTTCAGGCCCCCGCCCTGCACGACATCATGCGGGAGGGCGAGAAGATCGCGGGGGCCGGCCAGCGTCGCTCACGCCATGGCCTGCTGCACCAGGGCAGCATTCGGCTTGTGCTTGATGAGGGTTTTTGGCGGGGATGGGCAGTCCAGATTGCGGACAAGGTGAAGGTGATCACCGGCCCTGATACCGCAGTCCTTGCGCGAGCGGAGGATTTGGTGGCCAGCCGCTACGGCACGTCAGAGTGGCTGCGCTGAAGATGGGATCTGACTTGAAGCACAACGAGACCTCTGCGACCCTCCGCGAAGCCGCCAGTGCTCGGAAAAGCACCCGGTGGCCACCGTTATAGGACTGAATGCATCTCTTCATTTACGGCACTCTGAAGCGCGGCTGCAGCAACCACCACTACATGGCAGGCCAGCGGTTCGTCGATGTCGCCCGCACGGCCCCTTGCTTCCGGCTGGTCAGCATGGGCGGCTATCCAGGCATGGTCCACAGCGACGATGGGCGCAGCATTGAAGGCGAAGTTTGGGAAGTGGACTCGGACTGCTTGCGGCGGCTCGACATTCTTGAGGGCGTGGAGGACGGTGAGTACGGATTCGAAGTGATCCCGTTGCTCACCCCTTCGAATGCGGCACCGGTGCAGGGCTATGTGTACCTGAAGCCTGTCGAGGGGCGACCGGACATTGGCGGAGCGTGGAGCGAGGGGTGACAGGGCAGAAGTCGGGGCTTCACGCTCCGAGCAGACCCACCAGCGCCTCGCTCGTGCTGACAGGTGCCTGACAGGTCGTGCCAGAACAGACGTAGGCTGCGGCGCTGCCGTTGACTGGCTTCATGCCAGCTATGGCTTCGTTATGGCGGGCGTGGTAAGCCTGGGCATCGCCACCATCAGCGTGCAGGATCACGGCATAGGGAAGGAAGCGCTCGTGGACGGTGCGCAGGAGGGCGGCGAAGCCGGGGCTCTGGCGACCTCCGGCGAGGACGATCTGCTGCTTGGGGCGCTCGCTGAAATCGAGAGCCATGACCATCATCGGCACTGCGGAAGCGCTTTGGGTCAGTGTCTGGTTGAAGAGCTTGAGCAGGGCGCGGGCCTTGTCGGCATAGGACTTGTCGGCGGTGATACTGGCCAGCCTGGCCAGGTTCAGTGCGGCGATAGAGTTTGGCGAGGGCTCGGCACCATCGTAGTCCTCCTTGATGCGCATGATGCTGTGAGGCATGTCGGTATGCACGCTGAAGTAACCACCGTGCTCCTTGTCCCAGTATTCAGCATCGAATTCGGCTTGGAGGGACTCGGCCCAGGCCAGCCAGCGCACGTCGAGCGTGGCCTGGTGCAGTTCGATGAGGCCGTGGATGAGGCAGCCATAGTCAATGGCGAAGCCGTTGATCTTCGCCTCGCCCTCGCGCCAGCTGCGTCGCAGTCCCTTGCCGGGCTCTTTGCACAGATGGTCGTGGATGAACTGCGCGGCCCGGGTGGCGGTGGTGATGAAATCCGGTTCATTAAGGACAGCACCAGCCTTGGCCACGGCGGCAATCATGAGGCCGTTCCAGGCGGTGATGATCTTGTCATCAAGGTGCGGACGCGGGCGGCCGGCGCGGGTTTTAAAGAGCACCTCACGACCGTTTTTGAGGATTTGCTCCACCTCCTCGGAAGAGATTTTGAAGTACTCGGCCGTTTTCTTGGCAGTGAAGGCCCGGAAAAGTGTGTTGAGGCCTTTCAACTCCCCTTGCGGGTCGCTCTCGGGGCGGGCATTGCCATCCTTGCGCGCACCGTAGGCATAGCGAAAGATGCTGCCTTCATTCGCGCCCAGGAGTGCATCAATCTCGCTCGCTTTCCAGACGTAAAACGCGCCCTCGGTTTTGTGCGCGGAACCGGTCGCCGCGAGGCTGTCGGCATCCTCGGCAGAATAAAACCCGCCCTCAGGATGAGACAGGTCGCGGCTGGCATAGGCTACGGTCTGGCGGGCGATCTGGGCGTAGAAATCCACGCCGCTGATCTGGAAACCCTCCACGTAGGCGCCGACGAGCTGTGCCTGGTCATAGAGCATTTTTTCATAGTGCGGGATGTGCCAGTAACCATCCACGGAATAGCGGTGGAAGCCGCCACCGATGTGATCTCGCAGCCCCCCGTTGGCCATGGCCCGCAGTGTACGCAGCGCCATTTCCTGAGCCCAGGAGGACTGGCTTTCATCGCTGTCGGCAAAGTGCCGGCCAAGGCGGAAGAGCAGGTTGAGCGTGGTGGGCCGCGGGAACTTCGGCGCGCTGCCGAAGCCGCCCTCATGGTAGTCGAAGCTGCCGCTCAGATCGCCGTATGCCTTGTCGAGCACCTGAGGAAGCTGCGGTTCGCCCTCGCTTGTGAGCTCGCTCTCGATATGGCTCTGCAGCTTCTCGATGGACTGTCTGGCCCGCTCCATGACACCGGCGCGATCCTCCGTCCAAATTTTGGATATCTCCTTGAGCAGATCAGGCCAGCCGATACGGCCCTTGGTGACGGGAGGGTAGTAGGTGCCGCCGTAAAACGGCTTCAGTTCCGTGGTAAGGAAGACATTCATCGGCCAGCCACCGTGGCCGGTCGCCGCCTGCACATATGTCATGTAAATGAGATCTACATCGGGGCGCTCTTCGCGATCCACCTTGATGCAGACGAAGCGCTCGTTCATCAGCGCGGCAATGTCTTCGTTTTCGAAGGATTCGTGCTCCATGACATGGCACCAGTGGCAGGTAGAGTAGCCGGAGGAAAGCAGGATGGGCTTGTCCTCCCGGCGCGCCTGCTCGAATGCCGCTTCACCCCACGGGAGCCAGTTCACCGGATTGTGCGCATGCTGCAGCAGATAGGGTGACTTCTCGTGAATCAGGGCGTTGGTATGCTTGGGCGGGGTGGCGTCGCTCATAGTATTAAGTATAACGGCTGTGCTTCACGCCGCAGAGGCAAAACGTGACGTCCGCCAGGAAGATCAGAGGTGGCTGATTTCCAGCAGGTCAGCAGGAAACAGGTCTGGAAAGCGGCAGTGCAAGGCGGCAAAGTCGGGGGCCAGACGCTGCCGGTCCTCGTCGTGGGCGATTTTCGGATGCGGGCGCCAGCAAAGCGGGGCGAGATCCTGGGTCCACGGCCGGTCAGCGGCGGCTTCGTGCGCCCGGAGCCGGTCATTGAGACTGCGGGTGGAGGTCAAGTAGGAAAGGCGCGATTCAGCAAAAGCACGCGGCTGGCGCTCCGCGGCATGGGACAGGGCATGGGCAATCTCCCGCGCTTTGGGTACGCGGCTCAGGATGAACCCGGTGGTCTCGTCAATGTATGCCAAAGGGCCGACATGCGCGTCCCGGCACATGGCCAGGGGGGCGCCAGCCATCAACCCTTCCGCCGCCGCCACGCAGCAACCTTCCCAAAGGCTGACAATCACTGCAAGGCGCGCGCGGCATTGCAAAGCGGACACCTGCTCGATGGGCAGGCACTCGAGGAACTCGATGTCCTGGGGAGCTCCGAGCCGCTGCTTGAGCTTACGGATGTCTTCCATCGTGTAGCCGGTGTCCGGCTGGCCGATGCAGACTACGCGCAGGCTGGCGGGCAGGTCACGCAAGGCATTAAACAGCGCCCAGTGGCGCTTGAAGGGCGCCCAGTTCGAAACCACGAGCAGATCGATGTCGCGCTGTCCCGGTGCCGGCTGCGGAAAAAGCGCGGGGCTCAGCCAGTCGCACGGCATGGTGTCGAGGGTGCGCAGGCGCGGATGAAACGTCTCTATTTTGGGGCGTTCGGCAAGGGAGCAGCTCTGCACGAAAAAGGTGGTGTCAGGAGCCAGGATCAGGATCTGGGCCAGCAGAGGGTAATCCGTGGCAGACCAGCTCGTGGACAGGATGATATTAAAATCCGCGCAGAGGGCGCGGAAGACCTCCGGATTTTGCACCAAGTGCAGCCAGTTGTACTCGAAGGTGCTCATCAGCACCCCCTTTTCGCCATTCGGCCCGGGTGCTTTGGCCATGGTCGTGCGACTGAGCTCCGAGCGGCGCTCCAGCAAGCGACGGTAAGGGCCTGCGTTAGGGCTGGCCCGCCAGTCCAGTTGGGCAGCGCCGTGCTTCTGGCAAGTCGTGCGGATGGCGCAGGCGATCGGCTCCCAAAGCACCGCATGCTCGGCGTAGCCGTAGGCCCGGCCCAGCAAGCAGAGGCGGACAGCCGGCGAGCGGCTCAGCAGCGCCCTGGCGGTGAACACCATCGAGCTCAGGCTGCGCAGCCACCGGCTGTAACGCACCCCTTCCTGGATGCGTCGCCGGGCCAAGAGTGCGATGCGTTGAAACATGCGTTGAATTGGCGGTGAATCATTGAGGCGTCAAGCACGTGGCATCGCCAAATAGTGATTGTGCCATAAGGGAAGATAGGCCACAGAGATGCTGGCATCAACCTTCGACTGCACCGACGAAATCATGGGCTCCACCTCCCTGGGCAAAACCTTACTCCCCCCCGACTGGCATGAACGGCTCCAGGCTGACCGCTATCCGATCAATGCCTTCGTACGACAAAAGTTCATGCCCCTGCTGAAGCCTGGAGTACGGCTCCTGGACGCTGGCAGCGGCCGCCTGCCCGAGCAACATCTGCGTAACGAACTGCTCGCCACCGGAGCGACACTCGAAACGCTCGATTTCATGGCAGGCGAAGGCGTGGACCACGTGGCGGACGTTGCCGACACCAAGCTGCCTGATCAAAGTTATGACGCCATCCTGTGCCTGCAGGTGCTGGAGCATGTGACCAATCCGCAGGCCGTGTGCCGGGAGCTCTACCGCATCTCCAAGCCCGGCGGGCATGTGATGGTCAGCGCGCCGCAATCCGCCTGGCTGCATAACCTGCCCTATCACTTTTTTCATTACACCAACCGGGGCATGCGCCAAATCCTGGAAGAAGCGGGCTTCGAAGTGCTGGCGCTGGAGCCGCAGGGCGGCCTCTTCACCACGCTCGCCGTGATGAACCACTATAGCTGTTCGGTGCTGGATGAAATAGCGCAACGCCACGGCAATCCTCTCTGGTCCCGGCCGCTTCGACTGGCGAGGCGTCTGTGGCATGGGCTGATCCACAAGTCCTATTATCTGTGGCTGGATCGCGTGCTGTTCTCGGAAGACGGCACGCAAGGCTGGAACGCCCTGTGCCATAGGAAAGCCTGAGCCCGTCCATGAAAGAACTGCTAAAGAGATTATTCGACGCCGTCACCCTGCCCCTTTGTCGGCAGCCGCTGGTTTTGAAGGTGCTCGACCGCCTGTTGTACCAGCGCCGGCGTGCCGTGCGGCAGATCCTCGAACAACGTCTGCGCGCGGTCGGCGAATACGGCGACGAGGTGCAGCGGGGACCTTTCATCGGCATGAAATATCTGCCGGAGCGCTATGCCTCCTGCCGCTTTGAGAAGATCGTCGGCACGTATGAGCATGAGGTGCATGTCTGGCTTGCCGAACTGGCCGCCACCCGGCGCTATGCCACCATTTTTAACATTGGCGCGGCCGAAGGCTTCTACACGGCCGGTCTTGCCAGACTGTTTCCCTCCGCACGCGTGCTTTCATACGAAAGCATCGAATACAACCGTGGCTATTGCCGGGACCTGCTGCTGCTCAACGGGGTGGCGGACCGGGTCGAGATGCACGCCACGTGCACCCTGGATGACCTGCGGGCACTGAACCCCACCGGGCCGGTGCTGGTGGTCATGGATATTGATCTAGGTGAACGACTGCTTCTTGACCCCAACCAGATTCCCTGGCTGCGGCAAGCCGACGTGCTGGTGGAGACGCACGAGTGCCTCCGCGGCGGTGAAGGCATCAACCAGCTTCTACGCGACCGCTTCAGCCCTTCCCATGCCATCCGGGAGGTGACCAGCGCCGGACTGTGCTATGCCGACTATCCTCTGCTCAGGCCGCTGCTTTTTGATGAAATCAATGCCCTGGTAGGCGACGATCGGCGAGGCCTTCAGGACTGGCTGCTAATGCAACCCCTCGCATAAAGCGGTTTACATCTCGGCCACCTTGATCATCAAGGCTGCATTTTGAGCTTCTACGGCGCATGGAGGCCCCTGTGGCATATATCCCCCGTCCGCGCTCTTGACCAGATGATGTCCTGGGTTCAACATAGGGCCTGCCCTACGCAGTTACAGGTTGCCAGTTGTAGCATTTGGCACCTCTACTTCACCCGTCCCCCGGTCGGCTTAAATCAACCTTTAGCTGTTTTTGTAATATGCGAGCATTGACAGTCCATGCTTGCCTTTTTTTCGAGAACATGTGACAAACCACGGACTCCATTTTTATGAATATGTCCGCCCTCCATATGTTCGTTCCCCAGCTGCGGCGCCTGGCGTTCGGTCTGGGCTTCACGGACCGGGCGGCACGTCAGCGGACTGGGGTGCGCATGCTGATGCATCATGGCATTGGCGGGGTTTACAGGGCCAACGCCTTCGAAGAGCAGCTCACCTGGATCAAGACCCGCCACACCATTTTACCGATGGGAGAAGCGGTGAACCGTTTGCGCGAGGGCAAGGCTCTTCCTGACTTCGCCATCGTGCTTACTTTTGATGATGGCCTGCGCAACAACCTTACCGAGGCCTATCCACTGCTGCTCAAGCATCAGATTCCCGCGACCTTTTTCGTCTGTCCAGGGGTCATCGACACGGGGCGATGGATCTGGACCCACGAGATGCGTGAACGTCTCAAGACCCTGAACAAGGAGCAAATCGGCACCCTGGCAGCACAAGCGACCGGGACGCCTTTCCCTGCCGCTGACACCGTCCTCGACGCCTTCCTCTGCTGGATGAAGAAGCAGCCCAATGTGCGGCGTCAGCAGGTCGTGGACAAGGTGCGCACCGCAACCCCAGGCTTCGTTCCGACTGAGGAGCATCATCGCGACCATGATCTCATGTCGTGGGCGGAATTGCAGTCGCTCGACAAGCGCCTCATCACCATCGGCAGCCACACCATGAGCCACCCGATCCTGCCCAGCCTCAGCGACGCGGAGATCGAGACCGAACTCAAGGACAGCAAAGCCGCCCTCCTGGAGCACGACCTCATCCGCGAGCCATCCCTCCTTTGCTACCCCGATGGCGCGCACGACGAACGCGTCACCGCCAGCGCGCGGCGTCACTATGCCGCCGCGTGCAGCACCAAAAAAGGCATCATCACCTCCGGCGTGCCGCTGTTCGCCCTGCCGCGCATCGGCGCGAACTCCAGGATCGAAGACGTCAGCTGGCGGCTGTGGCGGCCAGGGGCGTAGCCCAGATCCTATTCAAACGGATTGATCAGCTTTACACCGCTGCGTTTGAAATCATCCGTGTTGCGGGTCACAACGGCGAGATCATTCACGAGGGCCGTGGCAGCGATCAAACCGTCAGATACGGGCAAGGTCTGGATGGCCATGATTCTGCCCCAACGATCGGCGATCTCCTGTGTCACGGGGAGAATGTCGCGCTCATAATCGGATTCCAGCCGTCCAAGCCACTGCTCGAACATGGGGCACTGCGCCGGCGATTTCCTCCGCAGAAGTTCGATCCCCTTCCGGATCTCCCCCAGCGACAAAACACTGATGAAGTGCCTAGCCTGAACGGTGGATACAGCCCATTGGCGCACTTTTGAACAGGCCTTGTCGCCCTTGCGCAGTTCAGAGAGCACGTTCGTGTCCAGCAAATAAGCCATCAGAGAGACACCTCGCGGTGGGATTCGTGCTGGGGACTGCGACGGATGTCGAGTTCGACCTCGGGATGAACGGCAGCCTCATCCGAAAGCAAAAACTCGATCAGGGAAGGCTTGTCCGACACGGGCTTGCTCAAGGCTTCCTTGAGAATGCGTCGATGTTCCTCCTCGACCGAAACTCCGTGCGCCGATGCACGGCGCTTCAGCTTCTGGACGAGCAAAGCATCGACACTTCTGACCAACAATTGCGCCATGGGGCAACAATGCTATCAATGATATCATTGTCAAACCACATCCTTGTCCGTCACCGCGCCTTCGCTGGCGGAGGTGACGGTGGCGGCGTACTTGGCCAGCACGCCGCGTGTGTAGCGTGGCTTGGGCTGCTTCCATGCCTTGAGGCGCGCGGCGAGTTCCTTCGCAGGGATGCCGAGGGTGATCGCCCGCTTCCCGGCATCGATGGTGATCTTGTCGCCGTTCTTGATGACGGCAATCGGACCACCGACGAAGGCTTCGGGCGTGACATGGCCGACGACGAAGCCGTGGCTGCCGCCACTGAAGCGACCGTCGGTGATGAATGCAACGTCCTTGCCGAGGCCCTTGCCCATGATGGCGGAGGTAGGCGAAAGCATTTCACGCATGCCGGGGCCACCCTTCGGTCCCTCCATGCGCACGACGATGACATGGCCCTTCTTGACCTTGTCATGCAGGATGGCGTGGAGGGCCTTCTCTTCGGACTCGAACACAATGGCCTTGCCGGTGAAGGTGAGGCCTTCCTTGCCGCTGATTTTGCCCACGGCACCTTCGGGGCAAAGGTTGCCCTTGAAGATGACCAGGTGGCTGTCCTTCTTGATCGGGTTCTTGAGAGGACGGATGATCTGCTGGTCCCTGGGATAGACGATCTTGGAATTTTTGAGGTTCTCACGCATCGTCTTGCCGGTGACGGTGAGACAGTCGCCGTGCATGAGGCCGGCCTCGACCAGGGTGCGCATGAGAGGTACCGTGCCGCCGATTTTCACGAGGTCGTTCATGAAGTACTTGCCGCTGGGCTTCAAGTCCGCCAGCACGGGGGTCTTCTTGCCGATGCGCACAAAGTCCTCAATGCCCAGTTTCACGCCCGCGCTGTGCGCCATGGCAATGAGGTGCAGCACCGCATTGGTGGAACCGCCGAGCGCGATGATGAGGGTGATGGCGTTCTCGAAGGCCTTCTTGGTCATGATGTCGCGCGGGGTGATGCCCAGCTTGATCATGTTCATGACTGCCGCGCCCGCGTCGAAGCAGTCCATCAGCTTGTCATCGCCCACGGCGGACTGTGCGCCGCTGTTAGGCAGGCTCATGCCCATGGCCTCGATGGCGCTGGCCATGGTGTTCGCGGTGTACATGCCGCCGCAGGAGCCTTCGCCGGGAATGGAGTGCTCTTCGATGTCGATCAATTCCGCGTCGGTAATCTGGCAGTTGGCGTGCTTGCCCACGGCCTCAAAGACCGTGACGATGTCCGCATCCTTCTTCTCGTGACCCACGCAGCCGGGCAGGATGGTGCCGCCATAGACGAAGACGGAGGGGCGGTTGAGCCGCGCCATGGCCATGATGCAACCGGGCATGTTCTTGTCACAGCCGCCGATGGCGACAAAGCCGTCCATGCCTTCGCAGCCCACGACTGTCTCAATGGAGTCCGCGATGACTTCACGCGAAACCAGCGAGTACTTCATCCCCTCGGTGCCCATGGAGATGCCGTCGGAGATGGTGATGGTGTTAAAGATGACGCTCTTGCCACCCGCCGCATCCACGCCCTTGGCGGATTCCTTGGCCAGGCGGTCAATATGCATGTTGCACGGCGTGACCATGCTCCATGTGGAGGCGATGCCGATCTGCGACTTCTGGAAGTCCTCGCGCTTGAAACCCACCGCGTGCAGCATCGCGCGGCTCGCCGCGCGCTCGACGCCATCGACGACGATGGCGGAATGTTTGCGATGAAGGTCGGAAGTTTTCTTGGCAGAGGCTTTCTTGGGCATGGCGTGATGGGATAAAATGAGCGCGGAAAATGGTGCAGAGAGGCGGGTTGTGCAAGGGAGCACATTGGGCTCCGGACTTCGCCTCACAACCGCGTGATCTTCAGCCCCCTCACCTGCCCCTCGCTTGCGAAGCTGGCGAAACCGAAGGGCGCGCAGTGCTCGATGTCGCCAGGTCGCAGGCTGATCTTGCGGCCCTTGATGCTGGTATTAACCACCAGCCGGTCGTCCAGCCAGGCCTTGAGTTCGTCATTGGTGATTTCCAACCGCACGCGGTACCACTTGCCATTGATGAAGTGCTGCTCGCTGCGCGTGCTGTTCTCGCTGGCGTCCTGGTCATCAATGCTGGAGATGCCCACCAGCGCGCCACCCCAGCCACCCAGCACCAGCGTGGCGCAGGTGTCGATACGGCGCACAGGGAAGGTCAGCGCCGCAAAGAAATCCCGGCCTTCCACGCGCCGCGCTTCGAAGGTGACCGCGTAATCGGTGAGCGGCAGTTTCTCGCCGATCCAGCCGTCAAAAAACGCTGCGCTCATCGGTTTGCCGGGAAAAAGGACCAGTTCATCGGCCTGAATCGAGACTTTTCCGCCCTCGGCGATCCCGGCGGCATGCCAGTGTGCGAGCAGGCGCGGCTGCAGCAACTCAACGTCGCCAGGCCCGGCCGCAGGGCCGCAGCCGGACAGCACGGCGAGTGCGAGCAGCGAAAAAGCGGGCCGGAGAGTCATCCCCCAAGAAATGCTCCTGTTTGCGGGAACGCGCAACTCTCCACCCATCGCCCTCGACAAACGGCGTCTCCCCTCTACCATCTGCGCCCCATGCTCGACATCCGCCTCATTCGCGAACAAGCCGACACGGTGAAGCAGCGGCTCGCCGCCCGTGGCACCGACTACGCACCCGTCATCGACGAAATCCTCGCCATCGACGAGCAGCGCCGCGCCGCCGAAACGGAGCGCCAGACGCTGCAAAGCGATCGCAACCGCATCTCCAAAGAGATCGGCATCGCCAAGAAAAACGGCCAGGACACCTCCGAAATTGAATCCCAGGTGCGCGGCATCGGCGACCGCATTGACCAGATCGGCCAGGAAGCCGACGCTTTGGACACCAAGCAGCGCGACATCATGCTGACGCTGCCGAACGTGCCGCATGAGGCCTGCCCCGTGGGCACCAGCGCCGAGGGCAATCCCGAAGTCCGCACTTGGGGAGCCAAGCCCAGCTACGACTTCGCCCCCAAGGATCACATCACCCTGGGCACCACGCTGGGAATCCTCGACTTCGATGCGGGAGTGAAGATCAGCGGCAGCGCCTTCGTGGTGTATCGCGGCCAGGGGGCCAGGCTGGAGCGCGCGCTCATTAGTTTCCTGCTCGACCTGCACACCACCCAGCACGGCTATACCGAGGTGAACGTGCCCTTGTTGGTCAAGCCCGAATGCCTCGTCGGCACGGGCCAGCTTCCCAAGTTCGATGACCAGCTCTACAAATGCGAGCGCGACGGCCTGTACCTGATCCCCACCGCCGAAGTGCCGGTGACGAACCTGCACCGCGAGGAGATCGTGTCGCCCGACAAGCTGCCCATCTGCTACGCCGGCTACACCCCGTGCTTCCGCAGCGAAGCCGGCGCGGCGGGTGTGGGCACGCGCGGACTCATCCGCATGCATCAGTTCGACAAGGTGGAGCTGGTCAAAATCACCACCCCTGAGACCTCCTTCGATGAGCTGGAGAAGCTCACCGCCAATGCCGAGCGGGTGCTGCAGCTCCTGGGCCTGCACTACCGCGTGATCGAGCTGTGCACGGGTGACATCGGCTTCGGAAGCACCAAGACCTATGACATCGAAGTCTGGGCTCCCGGCCAGGGCACCTATTTGGAGGTCTCAAGCTGCTCGAACTTCGGCGACTTCCAGGCTCGGCGCATGAATCTGCGCTTCAAGGACGACAAAAAGAACCGCTTCTGCCACACCCTCAACGGCTCCGGCACCGCCCTCGCCCGCCTGTATGTCGCGCTGCTGGAAACCTACCAGCAGGCGGACGGAAGCGTGGTATTGCCAGCGGTGCTGAAAGCATATTTCGGCACCGACAAGATCGGGTGATTTAAGGGCGGGGGAACAGGGAGTGTTAAGTGAGGATTCCCACTTAACACTTTTTACCTCCTACTTCCGCTTGTCCCGCAATGCACCCGTCTTCAAGCGAAGGCCGTTCAAGCGGATGAAGCCGGTGGCGTCGTCCTGGTTGTAAGCATTGCTCGGATCCGCTTCCATGGTCGCCACATCGGCGCGGTACAGGCTGTACTTGCTCTTGCGGCCCGCTGCATGGATGCCGCCCTTGTAGAGCTTCACCCGCACGGTTCCGGTCACCTTCTGCTGGCTCTCCGTAATTAGGGCCTGCAAGGCAAGGCGCTCGGGTGCGTACCAGAAGCCGTTGTACACCAGGGTGGCATACTTCGGAATCAGGCTGTCGCGCAGATGCATCACTTCGCGGTCCATGGTCAGGCTTTCCATCTGCCGGTGCGCGAAGTGCAGGATCGCACCGCCGGGGGTCTCATACACGCCACGGCTTTTCATGCCCACGAACCGGTTCTCCACCATGTCCACACGACCTACGCCATGCTTGCCGCCCAGCTTGTTGAGCGTGCGCATCACGCCCAGCGGGTTCATCGCCTTGCCATTCACCGCGATGCAATTGCCGTTTTCGAAATCGAGCTCCACGTACGCGGGCTTGTCGGGCGCGTCCTCGGGGAAAACCGAGAGCGTGGTAAAATAGTCGCGGTATTTCAGGTCGCCCGCGTCGAACCACGGATCTTCCAGGATGCCCGCTTCGTATGAAATGTGCAGAAGGTTGCGGTCCATCGAGAAGGGTTTCTTCGCGCTCGCCTGCACCGGGATCTGCTTCTCTTCGCAGTAGGCAATCATCTCCGCGCGACCTGGGAACTGGGCGCGGAAACGCTCATCGCGCCAGGGCGCAATGATCTCAAGTTCCGGTGCCAGTGCGGCGGTGGTGAGTTCAAAGCGCACCTGGTCATTGCCCTTGCCCGTCGCGCCATGGGCGATGGCTCCGGCACCTTCGGCTCTGGCGATTTCCACCATGCGCTTCGCGATCAAAGGCCGCGCAATACTCGTGCCCAGCAGGTATTGGCCCTCGTAAATCGCTCCGGCCTGGATCATCGGGTAGATAAAGTCGCGGGCAAACTCCTCCTGCAGGTCGTCGATGTAGATTTTCGAGGCCCCGGTCTTCTTGGCCTTGCGTTCCAGCCCCTTGAGCTCCTCCTCCTGACCGATATTGGCGCAAAAGCCGATGACTTCGGCCTGGTAGGTATCCTTGATCCAGGACATGAGCACGGAGGTGTCGAGACCACCGGAGTAAGCGAGAACGATTTTTTTCATGGGCAGGTGAAGAGAGGGACGCGAAGAAATCACGAACCGCGCGCTTTGCAAAGCAGAAGACCGGAACGTTTAACCCAAATCCCGGACAGGTATGCGGGCCCTGCTTCATGCTGCCCTGCTGACAACACCCGTTTGCCAATCCCCTATCCTGCGCTACCGGAAAAGGCATGTGGGAATTTGTCGAGGCGCACTGGCGGGATGGGATTGAGATCCTCATCCTCTCCTTGCTTGCCTACAACGGCTACCTGTTCCTGCGGGCCACTCGTGGCGCGCGCATTCTGCTGGGCCTGCTGGTGCTGCTGCTGAGCCTGACGTTCATTTCGGATGCGCTGAAACTGGAGGTCATCACCTGGCTGTTACAGCGCTTGTCGGTTTTCCTCGCGATCGGCCTAGTTGTGATTTTTCAGCCCGAACTTCGGCGCATGCTGGCGGAACTAGGCAGCCAGCGCCTGTTTTCCTTCAACAAAACGGACGAGGCGTCGCTCGACTCGCTGATTGAGGCCATGGTCGAGCTGTCGCACAAGCGCATCGGCGCACTCATCGCCATCAAGCGCGGCATCGACATGCGCCAGTTTGCTGAAACCGGGGTGGAGCTGGATGCGCTCATCTCCAGTGAGCTGCTCAACACCATTTTCCATCCGAAGACCCCTCTGCACGACGGTGGCATCATCGTGGAACAGGGCCGGATCGTCGCAGCGGGCTGCGTTTTCCCGGTCAGCCAGCGCGAAGTGCGCAACCGGGCGGTGGGCCTGCGCCACCGGGCCGCCATGGGCGTGACAGAGGAGACTGATGCCATCGCGCTGATCGTCTCCGAGGAAACGGGCGCGCTATCGCTCTGCTTCCGCGGCAAACTCGACCATGACCTCGAGCCCGAAGTGCTGAAGCAATACGTGAATGACATCCTGACCTTCGGAAACCCGCAAGATGAACAAAAACGACACGATCCAGCACGCGACATGGGCGCAGGAGTTTAGAGGCATGATGACCAGTCACTGGCGTGCGAAGATGCTCGCCGTGGTCGTCGCCTTTTGCTTCTGGTACATGGTGAAACAGCAAATCCGCACCCCTACGGCACGGCAGAAGGATTTCATCGAAGAGCACTCGCTGGGTAACGCGGCGGGTATCGGGCAGACGCGCAGCGGGCCGTGAGAGCGAGGGGCAAAAGTGCGACGAGGGAGAAGTGCCCGGCGCGGAATGCGGGCTGAAAAGTACTGGCTCGAAACTTCTGTCTCCGCACTCCGCGCTTGCTCCCTTCTCGCCCTTGCGCTACAGCGCGCGGCTTATGTCTCAGGAAAAGCGGCAATTTTTCGGCACTGACGGTGTGCGTGGTGTGGCCAATCGTCACCCCATGACGCCGGAATTCGTCATGCGTCTTGGCCAGGCTGCCGCAGTGGTGCTGGGCGGCAAGTCTTCGGGTGGCGAACGCCCGCGCGCCATTGTTGGGCGCGACACCCGTGCTTCGGGCGAGATGCTAGAAGCCGCTCTGGTTGCGGGTCTCAATTCCGTGGGCGTGGATGCGGTGCTTGTCGGCGTCATGCCTACTCCTGCTGTCGCCTACCTCACAGCCAGGCTTGGGGCGAACTTCGGCGTGGTCGTCTCCGCTTCCCACAACCCGTTCAAGGACAATGGGATCAAGTTCGTGCATGGCGACGGCCACAAGCTCAACGACAAGACCGAGGTGGCGATCGAGCGCATTGTACTGGGCAACGGCGGAGACCTGCCCCGCCGGGAAGGTCGTGATATTGGCCGCACCTCACGCTTCGAGGGCGCCATCGAGCAGTACGTGGAGCATGCCGTGGCCTCCATGGGCGGCGTGCGTCTGGACGGCATGCGCGTGGCTCTGGACAATGCCCACGGAGCAGCCTACATCACCAGTACCCTGGCCTTGCAACAATTGGGCGCGGATGTGCAGGTTTTTCACGCTGAGCCTGACGGTTTCAACATCAACGAAGCCTGCGGCTGCACCCATGGCGAGGAGCTGGAGCGGCTGGTCAAGCAGTCCAAGGCCCATGCCGGAATGGCCCATGATGGCGACGCGGACCGCATTCTCCTGTGTGACGAAGAAGCCAGCGCTCTGGACGGCGATGAACTGATGGCTGTGGCTGCGGAATCCATGCTGCGCAAAGGCACGCTAAAGGAAAACACGCTGGCCGTGACAATCATGAGCAACTTCGGCCTTGATGAGCTGGTCAACAACCTGGGCGGGCGGGTGATCCGCACCGGTGTGGGTGACCGCTATGTGCTGGAGCAGATGCGCGCACGCGGCCTCAACCTGGGCGGCGAGCAAAGCGGCCACATTATCTTTGGCGACTGGGCGACCACGGGCGACGGGCTCGTCGCCGGTCTGCAGTTGCTGCGCATCATGAAGGAAACTGGTGAGCCGCTCAGCAAACTGCGCAAGTGCCTCAAGAGGTTCCCTCAGTCCACCCGCAACCTGCATGTGCGCAGCAAGCCCCCCATCGAAGAGCTGCTGGAAACCCACAAGCTTATCAAAGAAACCGAAAAAAAGCTCGGCGACTATGGGCGGGTGCTCCTGCGCTACTCTGGCACTGAATCCTTGATTCGCCTGCTCATTGAGGGTCGCGACGTGGAATACCTCGAAGCTCAGGCCGACAAGATTGCCTCTGCGATCCTGGCGCAGATCGGCTAACAGCGTGGGGGGCGTAGTGGGCGCGAAGCACCTAACCTACCCTCTATCATCTTCCAAATACGCTGACAGGCTCTTGCGCAGCTCCGTGCGCGCCCTGAAAAGGAGGCTCTTCACAGCCGGCAGGGACATGCCGAGGATCTGGCACAGATCCTCGTACGGCGTGTCTTCATAACGACGCAGCACCACCGCCATCCTCTGTTTTTCAGGCAGGGCGGTGATGGCGGCATCAAGAGCCCTCTCCAGTTCGTCCTGCTGGCTGATGACGTCGGCGCCAGGGGCCAGTGGGTGAGGGATCTGGCGGGGCTGGTCTTCGAACACGGACTCATCGAGCGACACCTCCCTGCGCCGGGTGCGTTTGCGCATCTCATTGAACACAAGGTTGCGCATAATGGTGTAGAGCCATGTGGTGAACTTCGCGGTGGCCTCGTAGCGCGGCGCGGATTTCCACACGCGGATGAAGACCTGCTGCGCCACATCGTGGGCGTCATCGACATTGCCCAGCATGCGCGTGACGGTGCCGACAACGGCACTTTGATGCATCTCCACGAGCATCTCGAAGGCGCGCATGTCCCCCTCCCGTACGCGAAGCATCAGGCGCACGCTCTCCTGGTCGCACGATTCCTCTGTCGCGCCAGGCGTGGCAGGTTGAGTATCAGAGATCGACCATTCCGAGTCCGGCATGAGAAGGAGGCTAAGACAACCGAATGCTAATGGCGAACATTGAGACTGTAAACCGCAGGGACGAGGGAAGGTTTCACATCCATGCCTGGCAAACAGCCTTATCACTCATCCGCCACCAGCCGCACAATGTCTTGCGCTTGCGAAACCATCGCCTCCGCACCGTTGTCGCGCAGCTCCTGTTCGCTGCGGAAGCCCCAGCGCACGCCTATACGGCGCATGCCCGAGTTCACCCCGAACTTCATGTCCACCCCAGAATCACCCACGTAGGCACAGCGGCTGACAGGCACGCCGAGCTGCCCGGCCAGCTCAAAAGCGCCGGCGGGATCGGGTTTGCGCGGCACGGCAGGGCGCTGACCCAGCACGCCGTCAAAAATGTCCGGTCCAAAAAAATATTCGCAGCAGAGTACGGTAAAACGATGCGGTTTGTTGGAGATCACCCCCAATTTCAGCCCCTGCGCCCGAAGGGCGGCAAGTGTCTCAATGATGCCAGCATAGGGCTGGGTGCGGTCATGCCAGAGATCCTGGTAATGCGCCAGATACTCGTCCGCACAGGCTTTTATCGCCGCTTCGTCGCGCACTTCATCCGGCAGCGCCCGTTGTACAAGCTTAAGCACGCCATCACCCACGAACTCATTGAACAAACCGGGATCACGTCGCGGGTATCCGCGGTCATCCAGCATGCGGTTTACCGCTTCCGCGAGATCGGCGAGCGAGTCGATCAGCGTGCCGTCGAGATCAAAGAAAATAGCCTGGAGGGATGTAAAAGGGGCGGGCATGGTTCCTGCCCCATGGGTGCAAGCGAAGCAGCGTGCAAGTGAAGAAAAATGCAGCATTTCCGCCACCAGCTGCTTCATTAGGCACCATGGACAGCTCATCTGCGGCACTTGGTCTGCCGCCGCCCGATCCCATTCTCTACCGCCCCAACGTAGCGGCCATTCTGCGCAACGCGAAGCACGAGATTTTCGTGGCTGAACGCCTCAATATCAGCGGTGCCTGGCAGTTTCCCCAGGGCGGCGTGGATGAAGGAGAAACGCCAGACCAGGCGCTGCTGCGGGAACTGGAGGAGGAGATCGGCGTTAAGCCCGAACTCGTACAAATCCTAAGTCATCGTGGTGGCTACCGTTATTCCTTCAGCAAGGGCCGGTTGAAATACGGCCTATATGGCGGCCAGGAGCAAACGTACTACCTCTGTGACTTCCTGGGCACCGACGCTGACATACGGCTTGATGCGACACACCAGGAATTCTCCATTTACAAGTGGATCAAGCCTGAAGAGTTTAGCCTCGAGTGGGTGCCACGGTTCAAGCGCCCGGTTTACAGCGCTGTGTTCAAAGACTTTTTTGGCATTGAACTGCGCGCACCATGAACGCATGCCCGGGAAAATGATGAAGTATTAAATCATTGTGGAGTGGCGCACAACAACACGACTGGCACGGCAAATGGCCGCCGACACCTGGCATACCATCCAGGGGGCCTCGGCAGGCCGAGCGCTGGACCCGTTCCCGCTACGCCACGCACTCAAGGGTTACAATAGCAGCTGGCTCAAGGCGGATCTGCGTGGCGGCACCGACGGGGCGCTGCTCGCGGTGCCCCAGGGCATGGCCTTTGCCGTGATCGCGGGCCTTCCGCTTTCCTATGGCATCACCTGCTCGGCCGTGGCCTGCATCGTCGGTGCCCTCCTGATGAGCTCGCGCCATTCGATCTATGGTCCCACCAATGCGAGTGCTTTCATGATTGCCTCGTTTTTCGCGTCCTACCCGCATCTCAACGAGGTCGCCGCCATGCCCATGCTGGTGTTTCTTGTGGGCACACTGCTGGTGCTGGGTGCCCTGTTCCGCGTGGCTGACCTGGGCCAGTATATCAGCCGTTCGGTGGTCGTGGCGTATCTGGCGGGAGCGGCGGTACAGATGCTTGTGCATCAACTGCCCACTGTACTAGGCCTCATATCGGAGGCTCCGCGCCTGGAGAACGGCCAGTTTGCCACGCGCACCTTGATCGGCGAACTGTGGCGGGTCGTGACGGGGCTGCGCACCATTTCGCGGACCAGTCTCCTCATTTCGCTCTTCACCTTCAGCCTTTATGCATTCATTCGGCACCGCCGTCCACGCTGGCCGGCCATGGCGCTCACCTTGTGTTCTCTGGGTCTGCTGGTGAAGGTGCTGCAGACGCTTCACGTGGAAGTGCTCACCTATGCTGAGGCCCGCTTCGGCTGGCGCGATCTACTGCCGCCATTCCCGGACTTCACCAGCGCGCAGTCGCCGGGGCAGTTCAGCCAGTTGTTCGGACTTGCCGTGGCGCTGGCATTCATTGCCATGCTCGACAATTCTTCCATGGCTCGCACGCTGGCCGGAAAAAGCGGCCATTCAGTGGACGCCAATCAGGACATGCTCAGCCTCGGCGTGGCCAATCTGGCCTGCGCCTATCTCAGCGGCATGCCCGCTTCGCATTCGCTGACACGCTCCATGGTGAATTTTCAAGGTGGCGCCAGGAGCCCGCTTTCCGCCATCATCAGCGGTGTGCTGTGCCTTGTCGGTGCGCTCGCGGTGGGCTCGCTCGTGGCGTATGTACCCAAGGCCGGTTTGGGAATGCTGGTCGTCTGCGCCGCCGCAGGGCTCATCCACCGCCGGCAGATCCGCATCGCCCTGGCCGCCACCCATTCAGATGCGGCCGTGTTTATCGCCACGTTCATCGCCTCGCTCGTGGTGCCTCTGCATGTGGCCATTTTTAGCGGCATCGGCCTGTCCGTGGTGCTGTATCTGCGCAAGGCCAGCCGCCCCTCCCTCGTCGAATATGAATTCAACCAAGAAGGCAATCTCGCCGAATCAGAAGGCCGGACGCGGCAGTTCCCCTCCATCTCGATCGTGCATGTGGAAGGCGATCTGTTCTTTGGTGCCGCGGAACTGTTCCGCACGCAGATCCAGCGCACTTGCGCCGACCCCAATTTGCGCATCATCATTCTGCGGTTGAAAAATGCGCGCCATCTCGATGCCACCAGTGTGATGGCGCTTGAGGAACTCGTGGACGTTCTGCGTTCCAGCGGTCGCGACTTGATTGTGAGCGGCGCGATGAAGGACGTTTATCGCGTGCTGAAAGACTCAGGGCTGGTGGAAGTGATAGGCAGGGACAACATCTTTCCCGGCAGCGCCGCCAACCCCAACCTGAGCACCCGCAAAGCCCTCAAGCGCGCCCAGGAAATTCTGGGCGGCGAGGAGGCGGAGGTTCGGATATATTATGATCCGTCCAAGGGGAAGGCGTGATGACTCAGTGGTGGCTTCGGTCCATTCCCTCATAACTCTTCCCACGAACTCAGGCTCTCGTGGAGCAAGAGGTAGGCTTCCGAACGCTCTTCCGAGCCCTCCACCGGAGGCGCGTTGAAAGGCACGATCTCCACCCGGCCGCCGCGCAAGGCGGTGACTCCGTTGTTACCGTCCGGGCACATGATCTCTTTCATCGCAGCTTCCGCGAACCGGGCGGCCAGAATGCAATCCTGCGGCGAGGTGTGACCGCCACGCTGCAAATGGCCGAGCACGGACGGACGAATCTCGAGATCCTTGAACGGCCCTCCTTCTCGCTCAAAGTACTCCTTAAAGGTATCCGCGAGCACGTAGGCGCGGTTGCGCTTGATCTCTGGCTCCACCTTCACACCCTCCGCGATAAGCACAATGGCGTGCGAGCGGCCAGCCTTCATACCTCGTTCGATGGAGGCGGCATGCGCTTCCATGTCCAACCTGGTGAGCGGTTTTTTGGGATCAGGGGTAATCACCATTTCGGCACCAGAGGCGATCGCCGCGAGGCGGGCCAGCTCACCGCTCCCCCGCCCCATGGTTTCCAGGATCATCACCCGACGGTGTGCACGCGCCGTGTCCTTGAAATGATCCACGGCCCACACCAAAGTATTCACGGCGGTGTCCACACCCAAGGCCATCTCTGTGAAGTCCAGGTCGTTGTCGATCGTTGCTGGCACGCCGATGATGCGCAGATTGCTTTCAGCAGCCAGCAACCGTGCACCTGCGAGCGAACCATCACCTCCGCACACGATCAGCGCACGGACGCCCAGCCTGGACAGCATCGCGATCACATCCGCACGCACTTCCGGCTTGTGAAACTCCAGGCAGCGGGCCGATCCCAAAATAGTTCCGCCTGTGCCGACAATGCCGCTTACGGCCGAATGATCCATCAGTACCAGCGGCTGGCCGTCGGTGATCATGCCCCAACGCCCGATGTGCGACTCCACCTGGGCGAGCATGGGCTCGAAATCCATCTTCGCGGCCGCCACCAAGCCGGTGTAACCATGACGCACCCCAACAACGGGCACATGGTGGCGGGAGAGAGAAATGCGGGTCACGGCGCGCAGGAATGCGTTCATTCCGGGCGCATCGCCCCCACTGAACAGAACGGCAACAGGGTGGTCGGTAAAGGCGGGTTTTCGGGTCATCATGAGGGGCTTTTAAAGGGGGTGCACGGCACCGGGAACACTCAGACATAGCGAGCAAAGCGAGAGCAGGCAAGCCACGGAAGTTCCTTATGTCATCGCTTGACGTAGTCCCCGGCGTCCCGCTAATTTCCACGCATAATGAGACTAGTGGCCCTGCTCGTGACCCTCTCCTCCCTTACCGCTCATGCCCGCATCAATGAAACCATCGCCGAGTGTGAAGCCCGGTACGGCGCGGTGATTGAGCGCCTCCCGGCAAAACAGCAGGAAAGCGACCCAAAAGCCTGCGTATTCTCCCAGAACGGCGTCACCGTCGTGGCCGAGTTTCGCAGTGGCAAAGCCTGGAAGATCACCTACAGCAAGACCGGCCAGGATACTGATTACCTGCAGACGTTGCTCGAAGCCGAGGCACCAAGCTGTGGCTGGAGCGCAGCTCTAAAAATTTCCGGCCAGGAGTTCCGCACCTCCATAGACCACGAGCGTATCGCGATCCACACCCCCGGCAAACGGCCGGAAGCTGTGTTCACGCTCGTCGTTGCCACCAAGAGTTTCGCCACCGCGAACCGCGCCGCATATGAAGCGAAACTGGCCAAAGTCCCCGCGGAACTTCAGCGTCGCAATGACAACCGGGTGCTGAAGCGATTTTAGCCCGAACGCCGCGAATCAGCGCGGGGTAGCTTCGGCAAAAGCCGGGCCTCAGGCGGTTTGGCGAGGGTGGGCTCGGTAAGATTCAATACAGTCCCGCAGTCATACAATCCCTGTCAAAGCTGCCGTCTCAATGCTCACCACGGCAGGCAGCTTCAGGATCACCACTTCATCATGAGTGAAGAACGAAGAGCCTTCACCGTTCACCGTCACCCGTGCCACGTGCGATGTTAGAGGCGGGCGCAACAGCAGGCCTCCGGGAGGCACCGTGAGCCCGCCTTCGATATCGAAGCACACGCTGCCATGATCTCCCTGAACCAGCCTGTAGCTCAGGCTCCCATGGATGGTTCGCAAGCCCTGGGCCAGCACGCCATCGCCTGCCAGCCATTCCGGAGCGACACCGGCGGCAAGCACCAGGGCGTTCCGAGTTTCACTCTCAAAGACGAAGAGGCTGCGCAGCGCCAGCACATACTCCGCTCCGATCCAGGTGTGCGGGACATCGCCCACATGCCCGGGGGACAAAGGATCGTGCCAGGTGATCTCCGGCCATTGGTTCCAAGCGAGAGGCCGGCGGTCAGCGAGGAAAAGTTTCAGCATCTCCAACGCCTCATCGCGCCTGCCCATGCGCACGAAGGCACCGATGATGCGGATTTCATACGCCGTGTATCTGGTCCACGGCAGTTCGCCCGTGCGCTTCTTGCGCCAGTCTGCCAGGTACTTGTCAAAGGTCCAGTCCAGGGCCTGGCGGTCCAGCTCATGCGGCAGATCCAGCAACGTGATGGCATTCGCAGTGGCGGCAGGGTCAAAATCCGCCCACTCGATGGAGGCCGGCGTGTAGTTGAGCACATGCCGCGCGCGGGTGGCTTCAATGGCGGCAAACAAAGCGGTGGCAAAACGTGCGCTCAGCGCCTGCCAGCGCACGGCCTCATCCACGTGCCCCAGCAACTGCGCGATCTGCCCCGCGTCACGCAACCCGCGCAGCGCCCAGAAGTCATCCCAAAACGAGTGCACCGGATGCGCGAGGTAACCTTCATGACTCACCGAAACCGGCAGCAGCCCGTCAGTACCGAGGAGGTTCTTGATGCAGCCCGCTGCCCGGCTCACCGTGGGCCACATTTCGGCCAGGAAGACCATGTCCCGGGTGAAGTAATGATCATCCCTGATCAGGGCGATGAGCTGGCCGTGACTGTCGTGCTCCACCAGCCAGTCCACCCCGTCGCGGTCCACGCAGCAGGGCACGAATCCGTCCGCGCGCTGAAAGGGCGCATACCAACGAATGAACTCGCGCACCTCCCTGGCGCAGCCCATGCGCAGCAGTGCCGCGCTCATGATGGTGCCGTCACGAATCCATGAGCGCGTGTAGCGGCGCGGCCCCGGCTGAAGCGCGGGACCGGATTGCGTGATCAGAATGTGAGCCGTCGCCGTGAGCTGCGCCTGAATGGCATCCACGGCCCAGGAGGCTCCCTGAAGCTGGGTGCTGGCCAGCTTCAACAGCCACGCCACCTGTGGTTCCTCGGCCGTGCGCACCTGCACCTCCATCTTGTCCGTCGACCGCATTTCCAGATCTGCCTCCGCAGTTCCTCCCGGCACAACGAAGCATTCAAAGGCAATCGCTCCCGAAGCATATCCGAATGTATCATGCACCACCGCTCGGGCGGGCAGCTGCCCCGCAGCCAGCCGGCTGGGCAGGCAGCCCTCATCAAAACTCATGGCGCCAAATCGTGCGCCTTTGTTCACCGGGACTATCGCTCTTGATTCATTCACCCATGCAATCCCGTCGCGCCATGCCAGGTCATGAATCGCGCTTACCCCGCCCACATTGCGAAAGTGCTGCCAGGGTGGAGTGACCTGAAATGGCCGCAGCGCCGCGAACAATTTCACCTGCAGCGGCTTGTCCGAATGATTTTCGAAGCGATAGCGCAAGTGCCTCGCCTCCGTCCCGGCAAAGATCTGTACTTGCAGGCGCCAGCCCTCGCCCTCCCAGAACACCGAAGGGACCGGCATCCATCCCTGGAGCAGTTCCTGCCGGATCGTCACATCCGCCCAGCTGAACAGCCTGCCGTCCACCCAGACAAAGGGTTCGATGGAGAACGTGCCTTCGTCCACCTCGACCAGTCCCTGCTCATTGATCAGGGCGCAACTCGGGCCGAGCGGGACGCCGATGGGCGTCCACAGGCTCTGCTCGCGATGCAGCCAGCGCGGATGCCAGCCGCGCGGCTCCAGCTTCGCCACAGCATGGAAAAACGCCTCTATTGAGCGGGAGAACTCGAAGGATTGCACGCGAATAGCGACCACCCCGGCGGGCTCGTTCAATTTGAGCCGCAATTGCCTCACTTTCGTGCCCGGCAGGTACACATAGCTGCGCCGCCCGCCAGCCCGATCCGTCGCATACAACGTCTTCCAGCGGCGACCGTCATTCGATCCGCTCACCCGAAACCCGCTCGCGGGCGCCTGGTTCTCCCAATCAATGACCAGCCCGCCTAGCACACGTGGTGCGTGCGAATCAAGGACGATCCATGGCTGCGCATCCCCTTCTCCGGCCTTCCAGCACGTCGCCGGAGATTCATCCAGCACTGCGTCCTTCCCGTGTCCGGCCAGGCTGCTCGATACCTGCATCGCCGGCACCTTGCCACAACTTTGGTTTTCGATGCGGAGGTCGCTGATCCACATCGAACCGCGTCCGCCCTCGCCCGCCACGATGGCTAGCTCAATCGCGCTCACTTTGGTGATCGCCCCGCCACCCGCAGGCCCCCACGCAAACTCCACGTCCTGGCTCCGCACTTGCATCTCGCACCAGCCCACTGGAAGGCGGAAATCCTTACGCTGCCAGCGCCACACGTTTTGGTTCATGCCATCCAGCAGCTTCAATTCCAGGTTATTGACCGGCCCCCTCCCGCGCAACCGGAACCGGATCACATACTCCTCCGGCATCGCCCGCTGACAACGCTTGTGCGCCACGACAAATCCGCCGCCGCCCTTGAAATCGAAGTCCATGCGCAACGCCCGCCCCCCTGGCGCGGGCGCCAATGTCAGATTCAGTTCCGCCTGCCCCGAGGCCACAGGTTCCCAGCCATCGATGTCAACGAGCGTTACAAGGCTGGAATCTCTCATGGGTGGTCGGCGGCGCAGGACAATGCCTGGGCATTGCATCATGAAACGGCATACGAGTCAATTCCGCGTGTGGCCTGCGCGCGATTGTTCGCGGTGGGACCTGGCCTTGCCACTTCAGCCCGATGGCGGTTTTTGCCAGCCGACCCGTGCCAAGGCATAAGTCAGACGCGACCTATGCATCGAACCCGACGCGAGTCCCCTGCCCCTGTTTCGGGATCCGCGCCTTTCCCCTCCTGCAATCCCCTGACGAAAATCGCTTCCCCTCTGCCTCATCTCCCGTCATCATCGCAGCTTCATCCTGTCATGAATCTCCGTATCGTCCTCGTTTTGGTATCCTGTGCGCTCAGTGTGGTCACGGGCCTCGTGTTGTCCCGCGGCGGCTCGGCAGGTCCGCACACTGGCGCGCGCACCCGGCCGCTTGTTGGGCTGTCGATGGACACGCTCAAGGAGGAGCGCTGGCAGAGTGACCGCGATATGTTCCTCAAGCGCGCCACGGAACTCGGCGCTGATGTCCAAGTGCAGTCGGCGAATAGTGATGACACGCGCCAGATCACCGATGTGCAGTCGCTCATTACCAGCAAGGTCGATGCACTGGTGATCATCCCGCACAACGGTGCGGCCATGGCCAAAGCCGTCGCGATGGCCCACGAGGCCGGCATTCCCGTGCTCTCGTATGACCGCCTGATCACGGACTGCGACCTGGATCTGTACATGACCTTCGACAACGTCAAGGTGGGTGAACTGCAGGCGCAATTCCTCGCTGACCGCCTCCCCGCCGGTGGCAAATTGCGGCTGATCCGCATCTACGGTGCGAAGACGGACAACAACGCCAAACTGTTCAAACAGGGCCAGGACAACGTCCTCCAGCCTCTCATCGCCCAGGGCAAGGTGGAGGTGCTGCACGAGGACTGGGCAGAGGACTGGAAGCCTGAGAACGCCAAGAAGATCACCAATGCAGCCATCACCAAGATTGGCCACAACTTCGATGCGATACTGGCCAGCAATGATGGCACCGCCGGAGGGGCGGTGCAGGCGCTCACGGAAGAAGGACTGGCCGGCAAGATCGTTGTAACCGGCCAGGATGCCGATCTTGCCGGCTGCCAGCGCATCGTCAATGGCACGCAGGCAATGACCGTGTACAAGCCGGTCAAGCTGCTCGCGAACCAAGCCGCCGAGGTGGCCGTGAAACTGGCTCGGCGCATTCCCATCATTGCCAGGGCGGAGACCGGCAACGGCCAGCTTGCGGTGCCCACGATCCTGATCAACATCATCGCCGTGACCAAAGACAACATGCGCGGCACCGTCATCAAAGACGGCTTCCGCAAGGAGGCGGACGTGTATCAAGGAACCAAGTGAATGACGCCATGCCAGCCCCCCTGTTAGCCGCCCGCTCCATCACCAAACGCTTCCCCGGCGTTGTTGCCCTCAATGGTGTAAGCTTCGACCTGCAAGACGGCGAGATTCATGCACTCTGCGGCGAGAACGGCGCAGGCAAGAGCACTCTCATCAAGCTGCTCTCCGGCATTCATCCGCATGGCTCGTATGAGGGGAGTTTCGATGTCAACGGCGTGGAGGCCAAGTTTCAATCCATCGCGGATGCCGGGAGTGCCGGACTGGCGGTGATCTATCAGGAACTCGCGCTGGTGGAAGACATGTCAGTGGCGGAGAACATCTTCCTGGGCCGTGAACCCAGGCGCTGGGGCGGGCTCATCGACTGGCCGCGCATGTTTCGCGAGGCGAAGACGCTGCTGGACCGATTCAAGGTGACGCTCGATCCGGCCGCCGAAGTGCGCTCGCTTGGCGTCGGCCAGAAGCAGCTCGTCGAAATCGTCAAGGCGCTGGCCAAGGACTCGCGCATCCTCATTCTCGATGAACCCACGGCCGCCCTGGCCGAACACGAGGTGCTCATTTTGATCGACATCCTGCGCGACCTGCGAGAGCGCGGCATCGCCTGCATCTACATCTCGCACAAACTTGATGAGGTCTTCTCCATCGCGGACCGCGTCACCGTGCTGCGCGATGGCGCTTCTGTATTTACCAAACCCGCGCGCGATACTAACAAGGCCGAGGTGATCAAGCACATGGTGGGGCGCGAGATTGCCGATCTGTTCCCCCGCCGCGCCGGCAGCCCCGGCTGCATGATGCTTGAGGTGAATCATCTCAGCGTGGCGGGCGCGCTGCACGACATCAGCTTCAAGCTGCGTGCAGGCGAAGTGCTGGGCATCGGCGGTCTCATGGGCGCGGGCCGCACAGAACTGCTGATGCATCTGTTCGGAGCGTTTGGCAAGCGTATGCAAGGGGAAGTGCGTCTGGACGGCAAACCTTTGCTGGCACGCCATCCCGAGCAGGTGATCCGCGAGGGGCTGGTGCTGGTGAGCGAAGACCGGCGGCGCTACGGCCTGGTGCTTGACCATGAGGTGGGCTTCAACCTGTCGCTCTCATCCCTGGGCCAGTTTACCCGCGCTGGCTTCATCAACCGCAAGCTCGAGGCGCGCACCAACCGGCAGTACTTCGACTCCCTGCGCATCAAGGCCACGGACCTCGATGCCGTGGCAGGCAAGCTCTCCGGCGGCAACCAGCAAAAGATCGTGCTGGGTAAGGCGCTCATGACCGGCCCCAAAGTGATCATGCTCGATGAGCCCACGCGCGGCATTGATGTGGGGGCCAAAATCGAAATTTACGAAATCATCAACAAACTCACCGCCGAAGGCAAGGCCGTGCTGCTGGTCTCCAGCGAACTGCCCGAACTCATGGGCATGAGCGACCGCATCATCATGCTCCATGAAGGCCGCATCGGCGGCGAGTTCACCCGCGCCCAGGCCACCCAGGAGGCGCTGATGGAGGCCGCCATGGGCGGAGAGGCGCTGATGGAGGCGTTATGAGCCCGCTCGAGCCGGCCGCGGGCACGATAGTGTACCGTTAGAGGATACCGGTGCGTCGTCCAGCATGCTGGACGACGATGGCGGCATTGCTCCCTGGCCTGGCCAGAACGGCGTCACGCCGCTGCACGCGCGATCCGCCTCTTGACCACGGGTGACCGCTCGCCGCGTACCACGGCGTCGGTGATGGTCACGCTGCGCACGTCGTTGCGGCTGGGGATCTCGAACATCACGTCGAGCATGATGCGTTCGAAGATGCTGCGCAGGCCGCGCGCGCCGGTACCGCGCTTGATGGCTTCCTTCGCAAAAGCGCCGAGGGCATCCTTGTTGATGATAAGCTCCACGCCCTCCATGGACAACAGCTTGGCATACTGCTTGATAAGGGCGTTCTTGGGTTCGGTAAGCACGCGGATGAGTTCAGGCTCAGTGAGCGCTTCGAGCTGGCATTCAATGGCCATGCGTCCCACAAACTCAGGAATCAGTCCAAATGCGAGGAGGTCCTCAGGCTCCAGCTCAATGCGCTTCTTCGAAGTCTCGGGCGCGGCGGCCTCCATGTGCAATTCCTGCGTGGAACCGAAACCCACGACCTTGCGGTTGCGCCGGCGTGCCATGATCTGATCGATGCCAACGAAGGCGCCACCACAGATGAACAGGATGTTCTCGGTGTTCACCTGGATGTATTCCTGCTGCGGGTGCTTGCGCCCGCCCTGCGGCGGCACATTGCACACCGTGCCTTCCAGAATCTTCAGCAGCGCCTGTTGCACGCCTTCCCCGGACACATCGCGGGTGATGCTGACATTCTCCGTTTTGCGGCCGATCTTGTCGATTTCATCAATGTAAATGATCCCGATTTCGGCGCGGCTGACATCAAAATCGGCCGACTGGAGCAGCCGCAGGATGATGTTCTCGACGTCCTCACCCACATATCCGGCCTCGGTAAGGGTGGTGGCGTCGGCGATGCTGAAGGGCACGTTCAATATCCGCGCCAGCGTCTTGGCCAGCAGGGTCTTGCCGCAGCCGGTGGGACCCAGCAGCAGCACGTTGCTCTTTTCCAATTCCACATCGTCGGCCGTGGGGAAGTGCGTGGTAACCCGCCGAGGCGCAGTCGCCCGCGCGGCCTGAGCCTGCGAATGGAGGATGCGCTTGTAATGATTGTGCACCGCCACGCTGAGAATCTTTTTTGCCTGCGGCTGGCCGATCACATGCAGATCAAGCTGCGCCATGATGTCCGCCGGGCGCGGCACCACCAAAGGCGGATAGTGCTCCACCTCCTGCTGCGATTCCTTGTCCAGAATGCCTTTGCACACACCGATGCAGTTGTCGCAAATGTACACACCTGGACCGGCGATGAGCTTCTTCACTTCGGCATGACTTTTGCCGCAGAAGGAGCAGATGGTGAGATTGGAAGAGCGGGCCATTGAAAGGAGGGAGTTGTGGGGTGCGGATATTGTCGCACGCAAGCAATAGGGGAGGCAAGCCCGAACGCCTGCTTCCACCACCTTTGATTACGTGACGAACGCAGATGAATAAGCAGTCAATGTTGGGCAGCGCAGGCAATTGTCCACTTTTCCCATCAACAATCAGGAAAATACATTGCAACCCGCTTGATTTGGGCGACCCTGCGGTGGAGTATCCGCCCCTCCCCCACCCTTTCCGATCAATACATCATGAGCAAAGCATCCGTCGAAGACATTAAGCTGGAATCCAAAGGCCTTCGCGGCCGGCTCGGCGAGGAGATCGCCGATCCCAGCCTCAGCCATGTGCCTGACGAGTCAAACGTGTTGCTCAAATTTCATGGTTCCTACCAGCAGGACGACCGCGATCTGCGCGCCAAGCTAAACAAAGAAGGCAAGGACAAGGCTTGGAGCTTCATGATCCGCTCCAAGATGCCCGGAGGACGGGCCACCGCCGCACAGTGGCTGATCCATGATGACCTTTGCACCAAGGCCAGCGGCACCATCCGCCTGACCAACCGCCAGGGCATTCAGCTCCACGGCGTCCTGAAGGGCGGCGTCAAGGAGGTCATCAGCAACGTCTGCCACAGCGGCCTCTCCACCATGGGTGCGTGCGGCGACGTGGTGCGCAATACCATGGGGCCGGCGGCACCTATCAAAGACGCCGTCCATGCCGACGTCCAAAAGCTTACCGAGGAACTGAGCAACCGTTTCCTCTGGCGGTCCAATGCCTATGCCGACATCTGGCTGGATGGCGAAAAGGTCGAACCCAACTGGGTGAAGGACCCCGAGGTGAACCCCGACGTCCGTGCCATCACTGCCGCGCCTGAAAGCGATGACCCGATCTATGGCAAGGTGTACCTGCCGCGCAAATTCAAGCTGGGCGTGGCCGTCCAGCCCTGCAACGACGTGGACGTTTACAGCCAGGACGTGGGCTTCGTGCCCCATGTCGTGAACGGCGAAGTGGAAGGCTGTACCATCACCGTGGGCGGAGGCTTCGGCATGAGCCACGGCCAGCTCAACACGCGACCCTTCCTGGGCCAGCCGCTGTTCTACGTCAAGCGTGCCAATGTCGTCGATGCCACCGAGGCCATCGTCACCACCCAACGCGACCACGGCAACCGGACCGAGCGCAAGAACGCGCGCCTGAAGTACACCGTGCAGACCATGGGCATCGACGCCTTCCGCGCCGAAGTCCAGCGCCGCCTGCCCGGAATAGAAACCTTTCCTGCCAAGGAACTGAAGCTCGACACCGTCGAAGACAACCTCGGCTGGCATGAGCAGGGCGATGGCAAGCTCTACGTGGCCGTGTACGTCAACATGGGCCGCATCGACAACAAAGAAGGTGGCCCACAGTACCGCACTGCTTTCCGCGAAATCGCCGAAGTCATCGGCTGCCCCTTCATCATCACGCCCAATACCAACGTCATCCTGGCTGACATCAATCCCGCCGACAAGGACAATGTCGATGCCATCCTGGCCAAGCATGGCGTCGTCCATACCGACGGCTTCACCCGTGCCCGCAAGGTCGCCCATGCCTGCGTCGCCCTGCCCACCTGCGGCCTGAGCCTCAGCGAATCCGAGCGTGCCCTGCCGGGCATTCTCGACAAGATCGACCCCATCCTGCACGAGCTTGGCCTCGCCGACGAGCCCATCCTGTTCCGCATGACCGGCTGTCCCAATGGTTGCGGCCGCCCTTACAATGCCGACTTCGGCTTCGTCGGCCGCGCCCCCAACAAGTATGCCATGTTTGTCGGTGGCAGCATCCGCGGCGACCGGCTTGCCGGCCTCGAATTCAAATCCGTGCTCGGCGAAGACCTCCCCGGCAAGGTGCGTGAGTTTCTAGAAGCCTTTAAAGCCGAGCGCAAGGATGGCGAAATCTTTGCCGACTGGTTCGCCCGCACCCGCACCACGGGTGAAGGACCAACGCCCGAGCAGTTCCACATCGAACTGGCCGAGCGCACCGCGAAGCTGGCCGGACAGAAGGCTGTGGCAGCAGAGTAAATCGATTGCCGTTATGGCAGCCCGGCAGGGTTGATAAACCCATGCCATGGCGGCAACGCTTGGAATCCCGGACGGACTCTTCCGCAAGGCCTAGACCGCATGCAGTGATGCGGGACTGGGCCTAATGGCTGTACATTTTATTGGCGGCTGGGTGACGGGGGTACTGGTCAGGAAGACAGGGACATCCGGTATCAAAGTGCAGCTCGGGAATCTGGACGAGAAGTCGTCGTTCCGGCAATTCCAGGTGAGCGCGCTGTTGGCGGGCGATTGATGAAATGGCGGTTGCTGATGTGCCCCCTTACTTCCCCAGATTCAGCTTGGCGAGACCGCTGCGGCCTTCGCCATTCACTGACCAGAAGGTTCCGCCGACGATCACGCTGCCATCGGCGAGCTCGATCATGGTATCGACATAGTCTGCCGGTTGCGAGATTCCCCACCAGAAGAATATTCCCATGTAGGGCGACGGATTGCTGGCGAACACTGGCGCGGTGAAACTGCGATCCACGGAAGCATCGGTGCCGATCCGGACCAGCGACACCGCGTTGCTTGTGGTGATGTCTCTCAAGCCCCGGGTCATCGCCACCCAGCCCCCGCCGTTATCGGGAACGATGAGTTTCACACCGTACCTGGGACCGCCCAAGGACCAGGAGTCCGAGGGTACAAGGTCGCCAACACTGAAGGTGCTGTCCGCCGCACCCGTGGGGAGCGTGCCCAGGAACGGGCTGATCGTGGAACCTGTACCCGGACCGCCAATCGGACCAATGATGACCAAGTTTGAAACCGGTGCCGCCCCGCCGCCTGAAACCGCTCCTGGCATGACAATCGGCAGCGTGCCCCAAAGCGAAGGCGCAGTGACGAGGTACCCACCCGGGCGCGGCAATACGTGGGTGAAACCGCCGGGAACGGCGGTGATGAGATTGCTCGTGTCGAGAGTGCCGTCGACAAGGAGCCGGGCGATCCCAGGGCTGTCAGCACCATTGATCTGGGTGAAGCTGCCAGTGACGAGCAAGGACCCGTCGATATCGAGCGTGACGTCCGAAATCGAGGCAGGAACAGCGGTGGTGGTCGCGCTCGTGCCGGTGGGAACGCCGGGCGGCGGCAAAGGCGACAAGGCGATGGAATTGGTGATGACCGGAGCAAAGCTGGTGTCCAGTGCGCCCGTGCTGAGGTAGCGCCGGAGGGGTGCGTCGCTCGGAGCCGGTGGGTAAGTGGGGGGAAGCGGCCCGATCACTTTTCCGATGTTGACGCCGGGAGTCAGCACCGGGATGGCATCAAGCCCGCCCCAGCCTCCCACCAGCAGCCCGCCATCCGGCTGGGCAACCAACACGGTGGCACTGGCTTGGGCCGAAACGGTGAAGGTCGCGTCCAGTGCGCCCGTGGGGGTGAGCCGGAACAAGCTCTGCGTGTTGTAGGGTGGCGTTACGACGTTTCCGACAGGGGGGACGACGCCTGAAGCCGGGGTGGTGGTGCCAATGAGGGTCGCACCGCCATCAGCATCCGCGAGCAGAAGGCTCACATAGGTCGCGGCGGGTGCGAAGGCGGCATCGACCGTGCCATCGGCATTGAGTTTGGCGAGCCCCTGACGATCCACAATCGTGCCATCGCTGGTGACCCCGAAGTCGAACCAGCCGGACACCAACAGTTCATTGCCCGCAGCAACCACGTGACTCACACTCGCCGTCTTGCCCACCCAGCCTTTGAAGTCAGACACCAAGGGGTCGGTGTTGCGGCGCACCGGACTAAAGCCTGAGGGTGAGGCACCAGCGGCGACGCCGCTGGTGCCAAAGCCAGCCAGACCCGAAGAGGTGGCCACCAAACCGTTCGGATGGAAGGGCAGCGACACGGTTTGCGGAACTGGAAGTTTGGAGTTGGCACCCGCCGTCAGGCCGCAAAACACTGCCAGCCCAGGAGCCAGAAGATGCGCTGCCGGAGTCGTCTGGGTTTCCGATCCCGTGGCGGAGATCAATACCGCCTGGCCGGAGCCGAGCAGGGCGACATTCACAGCCTTGCCAGTCACATTGGTGGCCAGCGCGCCGTGATACAAACCGCCGCTGCTGACGGACTCCAAGTTGCTCTTGTGGCTGACCACACCCTTCACCGTCTGCTGGCTGACGGTGGCAATCAGAATGGTGCCCGCCGGGCCTGGGGCAATCCCTGTCACAGTCGTCGCCTTGGCCTTGCCTCTGGGCACGAACTTGGTGTCGCGGCGGCCGTTCGCCTTCAGTCTGGCCAGGCCAAACGGCAGCTTGGTGCCATTGATTTTGGTGAAGCTGCCACCGATCAGCGTGGTGCCATCACTGGAGGGCAGGGCGGTCGTCGCAGCCCCATCCACCGTGGTGGTGAAAGTGGTGTCCAACGTGCCGTCCGCATTGAGTTGCGCGAGATTCGGCTCGCTCGTGCCATCCACGGTCACGAAGCTGCCGCCGATCAGGATCTTGCCGTCCGCCTGGGGCTGGATGAACTTCAACACGCTCGTAGAATCGGTCTGCCAATCCGCCCCCAAGTTCACGGTGTTGAAAGTCGTGTCCACAGTGCCGTCCGTATTCAGCCGGATGATGATGCCCGAGGTGGGCTCAATCCATACAGGCGGCGAGGGGCCGATAATGATCGAGGAATGGGGGGACGAAGCTATACCCGAGGGAACGGCATCCGCCATGGCATAGAAAAGCATCTGAAAAGAATAGCCCACCAGCACTTTGCCATCCGCCTGCACCGCCAGCGCCAGCAGGCGGCCCGCATTGACCGGCTTGGTCGGGCTGAAGGCCGGGTCCACGCTGCCATCGGCGTTCACCCTGGCCAGCCAGTCTGCCGGCTGTCCGCTTACCCAGTCGAAGTCGCCGCCGATGTATAACTGGCTGCCGGCCGCCGGGGCGGTCACCTGCACTTCGCCGCCATTGAAAAGCATCGGCACAAAGTGGGTGTCGAGCACGCCTGGATCTACAGCATGGACGGCGTGCAGGCACCAGAACAAAGCTGCGGCCAAAAAGACGGGCAGCCGTAGGGATGGGTGGACACGTTTCATCTGGGACATTTGCACTTGTAGCGGTTTTAGTGACATTCTCATAGCAGTAACGGCGGCGCAATGGCGAGAAAAATGTGAGGCAATGACCTCTTATTCCAGGGTATGTGCTTACCCGATGGGAGCGATAAGCTTCGCTGTCCCTTTGACGCGCAGGCTCGATTTCTGACAAAAATCTGCTGCGAGCCCCCATTTTTTTGCCGTCCGGCAGAAAATCCGCCAGCCTGACGCGACAAAAACCGGCTGAAAGTGGAGTCTTCCCGAACAGCCCGGCTGCCGGTATCATATTTACCTGGGAGCGGCCCCTACGCCACCATCTTCCTGGCTTTCGGCGCCAGCAGGCCCACCAGCAGTCGCTCGATCACAATCTTGTCGTCAAGCTGGGTGGTGACCAGCTTGGCATTGGCCTCCAGACAGGAGCGGTAGCCCGCGTGCAACTCGTCGAGGGTGAAACGCGCGGCTTCATCGATGGAAAGGAACAAAGGATAGACGTTGAGGCCGGTGCCGTCCTTCTTCTTCGGCAGATGCGCCGTGGCGCTGGAAGGCAGGTTGTCCAGAGAGGCAGTGAAGGCGCTGTAGCCGCCGCGGTTGAGCTTGTGGCGCGAGAGCAGGTCCTTGGCCATGAGCAGGTTGCGCACCTTCGGCACGATGGCTCCGAGCAGAATGCCGATGGCGCTCTGGCCCTGAAACAGCAGCACGCCCACCAGTTCAAGAGCGCGCTGCAGATTGCGCGCGCCGATGGCATTGCCCACCTCCCAGACCACGCCGGCCCGGCTCATCGAAACCAGGTTGCGCACCGTCTGCAATCCGGCGCGCCGACGTTCGCCCAGGTACACGTCGATCTTCTCCAACTCGTTTTCCATCTGCCGCGTGTCGTCGCCAGCCATCTGCACCAGCAGTTCCAGAGCCCCAGATTCAAAGGTAATGCCCAGTTCGCGCGCCTTGGCGCCGGCCTGCGAGAGCACGACGGCTTCCCAGCCGGCACGGGAGGTGTCCGGCTTGTCAAAGGACTGCACGTTCGCGAGCTTGGTCAGCCGCTTGTAGGAGGTCCGGCGCTTGTCCACGCTGCTCGTGCTCAGAACAAAGTAGATGTCGGTGGGGAGGTTGCCCTCCAGCACATCCAGGATGTTTTCGAAGCCGGTGACGGAGGCCTGCGCCTTGCCCACCACCGTGTCCCCCAGGAAGTTGGCATTCTTGAGCCAGACCACCTTGCCGCCGCCGAAGAACGGCAGCGTTTGCAGCGCCTGGATCACGTTGTTACAAATGGTGCCCGCATGCTCGGAATTCTCAGCGGTGCCCTCGATCACGTCGTTGCCGAAGTCATCCGAGCCCGGCACGGTGAACTGCTGCACAAGTCGCAGCGCCACCTCCTTGACCTTGCCCTCATCGGTGCCCAGCACCGCATGAATGTTCGGCGCGGTGCCGGCAGAACTGGCGGACGCTGAGGAGGATGCGGATTTGCGAGGGGCGGCCATGGAAGGGAAATTACATAGCGCGGCGGCGCGGCTCCTCAAGCGCTGACGCTCATCACTTCGCCAATTGCACGGCGACCAGCTTCTCGCCATCGCGGGCATAGAGCACGCCATTGCTGTAGGCCGGACAGCTGCGGTGACCCGCGCGCAGGATTTGCGCCACGTCGGTCTGGTCAAACTCACCGGGCTTCGCGCTCACGATCCACAATTCGCCGCTCTCGGTCACGGCGAGAAGCCTGTCTTTGACCCGCAGCAGCATGCCGCCTTTGGCGCGCGGCGATTCCCAGGTGACTTTGTGAGTGTCCGTGCTCAGGCAGCACAGCGATTGGCCTCTTTCCTGGCGGCCGGTGAAACCAAACAAGTGGCCGTTGCCGAAGACCGGGGTGGCATAGTGGGCATCCAGCAGACCATCGCCGCTCCAGGTCTTGGAGAGCTTCCCGTCGGCACCGATGTCCCAGAGCGACGCCCCCACGCCATACTCGGCGGTAATGAACCAGCCGTGGTCGGTCTTGATCGGCACGGCGGAACTTACCGAAGCCTCTTCTGCGGGCCGGTAGTGCTCGGTGGCCAGCACCTTGCCGTCGACGAGATTGAAGGTGGTCAGATTGTTGCGCAGCCAGCAGACCAGCACGTTGTCGGAGGCCAGCACCGGTGAGGAATAGCTGGCTTCGTCATCCCCTGCCGACCACTTCACGGAGCCATCGTCAGCATTGAGCGCCACCACCGCCTTGCCAGCACCGCCGCCCGGGGTGACGATCACGGCATTGCCCACCACCAGTGGCGCGCAGGCCCGGCCAAAGTAGCCCTGGGGTGAACCAAAATCCTTCACGGTATCGACTTTCCACAGCAGTTTGCCGGTGGCCAGATCCAGGGCATGCACCATGCCTTCGGCACCATGCACGAACACCTTGCCGCCAGCGACGGTCGGGGTCGCACGGGGACCGTTGTCGAAGCCAAAGTTGTCCCTGTAGGGGGTGGTATAGCTGAACCGCCAGAGGCTTTGGCCAGTCGCCGCATCGACAGCTTCGACAACGGCTTCATCCTTCTGACGATGGAACACAATCACCTTGCCCGACACCACTGCCGGACCGGCGAAGCCTGTGCCGAGAGGCTTCTGCCACAGCACCGTCGGCCCTTGGGAAGGAAAGCTCGCCGGCAAGGGCTTTTCATCCTCCCCCGCGATGTTGTTGCGCGCCGGGCCCAGGAACTGAGGCCAGTCGGCTGCCGGAAGGGTTATCGGCAAAAACAGGCACAAGGCGGCAGCGGAATGACCAATGACCAATGACCAATGACGAATTGAAAACATGAGATTGTGATTTCGGCGGATCAGTAGTTCGTCATTCGTCCCGCTCACGCCCAGTTCATCCACTGCTTCAACACGCCGAGATCACGCTTGTAAGCCTCGATGCTGCGTTTCACGAAATCCGCGTCCGGCACCTTCGTGGTAGTCTTGCTCACCATGTATTCGGTGTGCAGGGAGATCGGGCCGGCGTACTTGATTTTGAGAACGCCTTTGGCGAAATCGGGGCTCACCTGGCCTTCACCGAGCGGGCAGGTCTCGTCCTTACGGCCGACCCACTTGAAGTCCTTGAAGTACACCGCACCCAGATAGTCCTTCACCAGGGCGAACTCGAGCGGCCAGCTCAGCCCGCCTTCCACCGTGGTGTGCAGGCTGTCCAAGGCGAAGCCGAACTGCGCCGGCTTGTAGTCCTTCATGATGCTGAACGCGTCCCAGACCGGGGCGGCGAAATAGTCCTTGCCGCTGTGGTTCTGCACCAGGGGCTGAATGCCAATCTCCGAGGAGAGCTGGACCAAGTCCTTGATCAGGACACGAAACTCTTCGATCTGGGGCAGGATGGGCTTGTTCAGATCGTACTTCAGAGGGAACATGCGGAAGCGCTTCACGCCCAGGGCCGCCGCCGTGCGCAGGACCGCCTCGGTGTTTTGCTCCTTGCTTACCTGATTGATGCCGGAGGTCAGGATGGTGAGCTCCAGATTGCGCTTCTTCAGCGCCTCCATGAACTTTGGCAAATCCTCCTCGATGCGCATGGGTTCCACATGACCGCCGGGACGGATCGGAGCCTCCAGCCCGTCCAGACCGACCTCAGCGCCGATGTCGGCAATCTGGTCGTAGCTGAGTCCCTGCAAATGCTTGGTGAAAGCACAAAGCTTGTTCCGGCGCGGCGAAGCGGCCTGCACCGGCAGACCGCCAGACAAAGAAGCGGCACTGGCAAGGGCCGTGGTGAGGAAGGTGCGGCGGGTGGTCATAAGGATGTGCTGAGCGCTACTTGAGTTGATGACCTTTGGTCTCCGGTGCGAACCACACCAGCACCATGCCGACGAAGTAAACGCAGGAGAGCGCCATGTATGCCTGGGCCTCCGTGCCGCTGACGCCAGTGGTGGAGGCATTGGAACCGAAGAACCTGACGAGGTTGGCCAGCTGAAGGGACCCTACGGCAGCGATGACCCGGCCAAAGTTGAAGCAGAAGCCCTGGCCCGTGGCGCGGACGCTGGTCGGGAAAAGCTCAGGGAAGTACAGCGGGAAGAAGCCATAAAAGGAGGCCGTCAAGCCGCCCAGCAGGAAGGCGCTGACATAGAACCACACGGGAATGTTCTCGGTCGCGAAGGGAGTGTTGGTTTTGAAGAAGGCATACGCGCCGCCAAAACTCAGTATGCAAAGCAGGGTGTAGGTGAGTCTTCGGCCCAGCTTGTCGGCCACCAGAGGAGTAATCAGCGAGATCAGGATGGCACCCAGCGCGGTGGCTATCACCACATGATCGATGATCGGGAACTTGCTGCCCGCCGGGAGCAGGCCGGTCGCCCATTTGGCCGCCTGCTGCGCCGAGCCCCAGGTCCCCAGCAAAGCCACGGCAGCCAGGCCGGCCCCCAGAAGCAGATTGCGCATCACGTGCTTGTGCTCGCCCGCGCTGCCCGTCTCGGCGGCGGCAAAGCGGCCCATGTACTTGCGCACCGGATGCAGATAGCCCAGCATGGCGACCGCAAGGCCCACCAGCGTTACCACCGTGGCGGCGGAGTCGCCAAACGACCACAACGGCGACCAGGCCCAGATAATGGCCAGCGCGGCCAGCCCGGCCACGAGCACTCCCAGCAGGTCTCCGGTCGCCCAGTGCGAGGTTTTGCCAGCCTTCTTCTCCTCCTCCCACTTGTGAGATTCGGGCACGGCGAACAGGATGAAGAAGTTGATCAGGGCCGGCAGCGCGCCGCTGATGGCAATGACACGCCAGGCGCGGGTGCCGGCAAAGTCGGCCGACATGCCCAGGCTGGACAGCGCCTGCACCAGGCTTTCGGGATGGGCGTTGAGCCACATGCTAAGGATGCCGGTCAGCAGGAAGCCCACGTTCGAGGCCGCTCCGATCATGCCGGCGATCCAGGCGCGGTTCCTGCCTGCCCACAATTCGTTGACCAAAGCCACACCCAGCGACCACTCGCCGCCCATGCCCAGGGAGGCAATGAAACGCAGGCCGGCAAACTGCCAAGCGTGGGTGACGAAGGCGCAGAGCCCGCTGAAGATGGCGAAGGTGAAGATGGCCAGCGCCATGGCTTTGACCCGGCCGAGCTTGTCGCCCAGCCAGCCGAACAGCACGCCACCCGTGGCCGCGCCGACCAGGAAGGTCGCGATGATCACCGTGAACCACTGGCCTAGCAGCAAGGCCGATTCCGCCGGGGGCACCCCCTTCGGCAGGAGGTCGGTCAGCATGGGCTTCCCGATCAGAGGGAACAACCCCATCTCGAATCCATCAAACAGCCAGCCTAGAAAGGCGGCGACAAGGGCGGCGACGTAACCACGGGAGGCGGAGCGAGAGACGGAGGTCATAGGGAGGCGTAAAAACTGGGAACTGGCAAAACGAACTATTCATGACGCTGCACCATGGCAGCATCCATCAGCAAAGTGAGAATCACGGTCAGGCCACGTCTTCGAGCCCGAGCCGCTTGATGATCTCCACGGGAACGCCCGGATACGGGCCGCCGACGCTGATGTTACCCACGTAACCGAGGTGCTTCCAGGTCGAGCTGTGCGTGTAGTAGCCGCTCAGGGCGAGCTGGCGGAACTCCTTGAAGAACACGGTGCCGGTCTTCAGTTCCGGCCTCGACTTGTCCGGATGGCAAATGTCATCGACGATCTGCGTCTGCTGCGTGGCGGCGAGTTCCTCGAAGTGCTTGCCAAAACGCTTAAAGCTTTCCGTGTTAAGCCAGCCCAGGCCGCCGCGAATGACCTCGCAATCCGCGACGTTCTTGTCGTAGGGCGCGCTGATCCATTCATTGATGAAGTCATGCGCCCCGACCTCGCTGGCGGCAGGCCCCTGGTCATCCTTGGGCAGGATCAAATCCGCCAGCGCTTTGGTCGTCGCCAATTCCGCCTCCGTCATGAGCTTCTGCCATGGGAACACTGTCTTCACCATGAAGTTCGGGTCATGGATCGGATGGCGCGCCGGCCACGAGGGCGGAGCAATCTCGGTTTCATTCGGCGCGCCGAGGGCCGCCCCGCCAGCCGTGCCGGCGGCCACAGTGCCGGTGAGCCATTTGAGGGTGTCGCGACGAGAAAAAGAAGGGGTGCTCATGGTGAGTCAGTCAGAGTGAGAGGCCGCAGGATGACGATAAAGGAGGGAATCGGCAACCCCTTATACGGCTTGGGCGCCAAGTTTCGGAACAGGGGCTGGTGGTTCTTTTTGGTTTGATTGGGTCGGATTGAGTCGGATTGGGTCGGATTTCCGTCACTGTTGCTGGCTGAGAGGAAGCGGTAGTCGGCGGCTGACATCTGATGATTTCTGACACCTGGAACCAGTGGGAATCACTCGGGCCTTTGTCGAACGATTTTCCCGTGGCAGGCAAATGAGGGGGGGGCACCGAGCCCTTGAGCTCGCCAGGCTCACACTCGTCAAGCAACGCCACGCGCCGCCGCTCCGTGTAGCTCACGCGACCCGCCGCGTTGCGCATCACGATCGCCGCCTTGACTATGCCATAAGAACCGCATTCTATGGCTACGACTCTGATGCTCCAGCCACTACCATTGGGGCTTGGTTTGACGGAGACACCCTCAACGCTTTCCTCTGCGTCCTTCCAGCCTCTGCGGCAAGTAATCGTCTTCTGAGCTGGGCGCAAGGGTAGGGCGGTTTGTCCCAAGCCGCCGTCATTGCGGGCCATGAAATCATCGACGATCCCATGGTGGAAACGAAGCCCCTCGGCCTGCCTTGACGGCGCGTTGGGACAACGCGCCCTACCCTGCACGCGGCGCTAATCAGACGTAAGCGTCACGGCCAGAGCCGTCTGATCTGAGTGGCATCGTAAGTGTCGTAGCCCATTGGCTACGACGTTTATGGACAAGACTTCCATCGTATTGAAGACCGACAAACGTGACCGGGTGCGCACACCAGCGCACCGTCGCGATGCCTTGCTCGACGAGTTTGAGCGCAGCAGCTTGCCCGCCGTGAAGTTCTCCAAGCTCGTAGGCGTGCGCTACCAGACGTTCGCCACCTGGGTGCAGAAGCGAAAGCAAAGCCATGCCGCAACACCCAATCCCGGCGGTTCAGTGCGATTCGCCGAAGCGGTTCTTGAGGCGCAGGCACCGCACAAGCCTTCCGCTGCGCTGCGCGTCGTTTTGCCCGGGGGCGCTGCGATGGAACTCAGTCATGGCCGGCAGATGCCTCTGGCCGCCGCCCTGCTCAAAGCCCTCGCCACGCCATGCTGAGCTTTACCGGCAGACGCCGGAACCCAACCTGGTGGCGGGCATGGCCTGGCTGCAAAACACCTTTACCCGCCGTCACAACGTGCGACACGGGCTCTGGGGCCACCTGTTCGGCGGACGCTACAAGGCCGTGCTCGTTGACGACGAGGACGGATGGTATCTGCCAACGTTGATTGATTACGTGCATCTCAATCCTGCGCGGGCCGGTCTTGTGACTCTGGAGAAAGGCATCGAGGCCTTTGCCTGGTCGAGCCTGGGCACCTGCTACCTGCTGTCGCCGTCCAAACGGCATCACTGGTTGCAGCCGCAGCGGGGGCTCAAAATGCGCGGCCTTGCTGACGATGCGCGCGGACGGCGCGCCTACTTGGAGCATTTGGAGCAACGCATGCGCAGCGAGGGCGAAAAGGCGGGTCATGAACTGCGGGA